>Ga0228536_1000064_pt1 | contig 257772 bp, 246 predicted proteins | sample SJ1Smetagenome_FD_168611 | JGI IMG/M metagenome (GOLD analysis project Ga0228536, IMG submission 168611) | Enriched culture of PCE-dechlorinating microbial communities from Ithaca, New York, USA - SJ1.S | ecosystem: Engineered > Modeled > Simulated communities (microbial... > Unclassified...
CCTCCCCCGGCCCCCCTCCCCCAACCCCATAATTTAAGGTTGGAGAGGCGAGTTCGCAGGCCAAGGTGGGAATGGCACCACCACGGTTTTCATTCAAAGCGTTTCGAAATGACTGTAAAATCGCCTTCCCTAAACACAGGGCGGGAAGACCCCGCCCCTATGGTTAAGAAACTTCCCGGGAGCGCGATGAGAGGGAGCAGTATCCGTGGCAGCTCCAGCCGACTCTATTTTCTATCACTCTCATCCGCACCCCCGCTTCCACGGGATGGGGGGTGGGGGTGCGGAGGAGGGGGTAAGGGCCGGAGGCCCTTGGCCCCCTCCCCCGCCACTCTCCCTCACTCCGGGTAGAGCAGGAAGGCGCGGCGGACCTCGAGGAATTCGGCCAGGCGGGGTTGCCAGAAGGCCTCCAGCTCCCGGACCGGCACCCCCACCTCCAGCCCGGCCCGGATGGCCGTGTCCCCGGTGAGCAGATCGAAGGCCAGGCGTTCGGTTTCGTATTCGTAGGGTTCGGTGCGCCAGCGGAACTCCCCGGGGTAGAGTTCCCGCACCGCATTGATGAGGGCCAGGGTGGTAATATAAGGCTGGAAGGCGCGGCGGTCGGTGACGTGGAGCTGCAAACCGGCGCAGACCTCCCCGGCCCACTTGTGGAAGGTGGGCTGGAACCAGGCTTCCCGCAGGATGACCCCGGGCAGTTCCAGGGGGGCCAGCCGCTCCTGCAGGGCCCGGGGGTCGATGAAGGGCGCCCCCCAGAGCTCGAAGGGGCGGGTGGTGCCCCGGCCCTCGGAGATGTTGGTGCCTTCCCAGAGCACCTGCCCGGGGTAGACCAGGGCCGTGTCCAGGGTGGGCAGATTGGGTGAGGGCATCACCCAAGGGAGGCCGGTGGCGTCGAAGTACTGCGACCGGCGCCAGCCCTGGGCGGGGATGACCTCCAGCTCGCAGCCCAGCCGAAAGACCTCGTTATAGTAGCGGGCCAGTTCCCCCAGGGTCAGGCCGTGGCGCATGGGCAGGGGATGGGGCCCCACCAGGGAGGCCAGGGCCGGGATCAGCAGATTGCCCTCCACCTGGACCCCGCCGATGGGGTTGGGGCGGTCCAGGATCACCACCCGGGTGTGGGCCCGGGCGGCGGCCTCCATGCTGTAGGCCATGGTGGTGGCGAAGGTATAGACCCGGGTGCCCACGTCCGGGAGATCGATGAGCAGGGCGTCCAGGGGGTCCAGCATCGCCGCGGTGGGGCGCAGGCGCTCGCCGTAGAGGCTGTGGACCGGCAGCCCCCGGCCCGGTTCCACGAAGTCCGGGGAGGCCACCATGTTGTCCTGTTTTTCGCCCCACAGACCGTGCTGGGGGGAAAACAGCGCCTGCAATCCGCCCGGGAAGGCCGCAGCCACCATCTCCCAGGCCGGCCGGTAGCCCGGCCCCACGGACGCCTGGTTGCACAGCAGTCCCAAAGCCGCCCCCTGCAAGGACGGCGGCGGTTGGCGAGTCAGGCTCTCTAAACCGGTGCGCACCCTCATGAACGACGGCCGGCCCTTAAAATTCCGTATCTTCTCGTCGAAGTACCGGCCGCATCAGCAGGACCACATCATGGGTCATGCCGTCCTTGCGGAGAAAAAAGTCGTCCAGGGTGCACTTGATGTCGAAGCCCTTGGAACGAAAGGCTTTGATGACCTTTTTATGGTCGATGAGGACCTCGGCCTTGAGGATCTGGAAGTCGAGCTTGTTGGCCAGATTGATGAGTTCGTCCAGCATGAGGCCGCCCAGACCCTGATTGCGAAAGGGGCGGGAAACGAAGATGCGGATTTCGCCGATGTGTTTGGCGGCGTGTTTGCCGCGATGCAAGGTGGCGTCGGCGATGATGTGGTTGTCCTCCAAGTCCACCGTCACCAGGGGGAGGACCTTGTGATAGTCGATGTTGTCGATCCAGTGTTGGATAAGTTTCGGATCCTTAACATCCTGTTTCAAAAACCGCACATCCTCTTCGGGGGCGTCCTGGAACAGGCGCAACAACTGCTCCTGGTCCTGCGGCTGCAGGAAGCGGAACATGATGCGCTTGCCGTTGCGCAGGGTGGCGAATTTGCGGTGGGTGGTGTAATTGATCATCCCTGACCTCGATGCACAAGGGTTTATAGGTAGGTATCATAGCCGATGCGCCGATTTTGTCAAGGTTCCGCCCCGGTGAAAATACGCCCATGCCCGGCCTCCGGACAGGCCCGGTTTCGGGGGGAGGTAAACCTCCATTCTCAAAATGAGACGGATTCGGGCCAGGTCCTGACCCTCCTTGTCATCCCTCGAAAAACTTCTCAACGCCGCCGCCGCCCTGGACAGAAATCGGGGAACGAGATTATTAATCAATATATTAAGTAGGTTAAGCAAAGCCAACTCTGAACCTGCCTCATCCGGGACAAGGAAACAAGCCCAGGCAATGTGTAGCAGGGATATCGTAGATGCAACACGTACGGCAATTTTTGTTCATTTTCTTAACAACCCGGACTTCGCCCCGGAGGCCCCGGAAGGGACCGCCGCCGGGGCCAAGGCCAGGAAACCGGCATGGCTGCTGGCCTTCGGGATGAGGCCCGGGCCCGGAGGGGGGGATGCCAGATTGTGGTATATGAATTGCATTACCGGTAATCAATTAATTTTTCCCGAAGCCGGGGGTGCCGCCATGGACCTGAAAGACATTATCGCCACGCTGATGTTGAGTGAGTTCTATTTTTCCGTGCCCTTGAAGGAACGCAAGGCCATCGTCTACCGCCTGCGGGATTATTACGGCCGCCCGCTGGACCACATGGAATTGGCCCCGGCCGGTTATTCCACCTATTCCCTGTTTAACCTCTCCGCCCGCGTGCCTTTTTAGCCCCAGACCATCCCGTCGCGGCGCCACGGCCCTGTGTCAAGCCTGCCACCCCCGGCGCCTCTGCATACCCTTCTGCCCCCCTCCAGCCCGAAATCTGTCCGGCAGCCCGGTGGCCCCGACCTGGTGACGACCTTCCGCACAAGCCGAAAGCCCCTGGGCTTCGATAAATCTAAACGTAATATCAATATGATAACTAATATGAGGCGAAGATCTTTTTTTCCCTTCCGGTTAAAAAAAGATATCAGCTGATTAGGAAATTTTTCTTGGACGCGATCACCCCTGATACGAAAATCGCCAAAAACGGGAGGAAACGCGAGAACCGCAGGTCGGTCCGTCCCGGCATGGGGAGGGGAAAAACCCCTTGGAACAAGATGGTTACAGGCATTAAAAACAGACGTAATTCCTCTAAGTTGACAAGCGACTGCAAAAATTAAGATTTTATCTCCTACAAGGGGCACAAACAGACCTTCTCCCCCTCCCACTAGCTAAGTGCTAGTTCAGAGTGAGCGCCTTTGACTAAAAAATTCGACTCAGTTATATAGTGTCCACGTTGAGACGATAAGACTCCGACGACTCTGTTAACCTTCATTCACATATTCAGAATACGTGCCTGCTCAGCTCGACCGGAACCGCGGAGTCGGATCCATCACCGGGGGGGTAGTTTGGGGAGGTGTGTTTCCAGGGAGGGACGGATGTAATTCTTCTCACCGCACAGGACGTGAGGTGCTTCGGAATCAGGGACAGCAAAGCCGACATCGGTCGCTGGCGCAGATTCTGGCTATAGTGGCAGACGGACGTAAGGGCCACGGATGTTTCCCGGAATTTCCTAGCAAGTCAGGGGAGGCTATGGAAAGCCTGTGGGAAGAAGTTAAGCAGAGACTCCAGACCATAATTCCCGCCGTCGGGTTCCACTTGTGGATCGAAGCGCTGACGGCACGACCCGGAACTGAGGGGGAGCTGGTTCTGGGATGTACAAACACCTTTTGCCTGCATTGGGTGCGCACCAATTATTTACCCCTCATCCAGGAGGCAGTCCAGGACCTGGGGGGGCCGGAACTCACCGTGCAGTTGCAGGTGGAGCCCGGCAACCCGGAGCGGGACCAGCCGCCTCTGGTGGTGCAACAGACCTTGCCCTGGGCCGCAGCGACCCCGGTCGCGGGACAGAGACTGAACAAATCCTTCACCTTCGAACGCTTCGTGGTGGGGGATTCCAACCGTTTGGCCTACCAGGCCTCCCAGGCCCTGGCCACCGATGCCGTGCTCTACGGACGCACCCTCTTCCTCACCGCCATGCCCGGCTTGGGGAAAAGCCATCTGTCCCAGGCGGTGGGAAACTACATCCAGAACCGGCAGGGCCACAACCGGGTCATCTATTTGACCGCCGAGGAATTCACCAATGAAATGGTGGTGGCCCTGAAATCCGATCAGATGGACCGTTTCAAGGAGAAATACCGCCGCCATTGCGATGTCCTGCTCCTGGAGGGGGTACATTTCCTCAGCGGCAAGGAGAAGATCCAGAGCGAACTGTGCTACACCCTGGACTGTCTGGCCGATCAGGACAAGAAGATGGTCTTCACCAGCCCCTACCTGCCCCGGGAGATCCCCAGCCTGAAAAAAGAGCTGGCGTCGCGCCTGTCCGGGGGGGTCATCACCCCCATCGAGCCGCCGGACTTCGCCACCCGGGTCAACATCCTGGCCCGGAAGGTAGACAACCTCAGGGTCCGGGTGCCCCTGGGCGTCCTGGAGCACCTGGCCGGCCACCTCACCCAGGATGTGCGCCAAATGCTCAGCGCCCTGGACAATCTCCTGACTAAATCCCTGCTGCTCAAGGAACCGGTGAATCTACAGCTGGCCGACGAGGTGCTGCACGACTTTCAGGCCGCCACGACAGGATTGAGGATCGAGGACATCCAAAACCTCACCTGCCTGGTCTATAAATTGAGTTTGGGGGAACTGACCGGTCGGTCCCGAAAAAAGAAGCTGGTCAAGGCCCGGGGCCTGGCCCTGTATCTGTGCCGGCACTATACCCGGCGCAACCTCAAGGACTTGGCCCGGGCCTTCAAGCGGAGCCATTCCACCGTCTTGCACGCCCTCGACAAGATCGAGAAGGATTTGAAGATTTCCGAGCCCCTGGTCCAGGAATTGAAATATCTGGAGAGCACCCTGCAAAAACGTCGCGGACGTCGGGGGGAGAGCTTGGCCGAGGCGGGTTCAGGTGGCGGGGCGAAATCCGGCCGTATCCGGGAGATGGCGGATCACCTTGCCTTCGACAATAAAAACGATGTCCTCACAGATGTTGGTGGCTAAATCGGCGATCCGCTCCAGATTACGGATGATGATGATGTAGTGCACCGCGCGCCCCACCGCCGGGGTGTCTTCCAACATAGAATTGAGCAGCTTCTGGATGTTGACATCATCCAGGGTGTCGACCTCCACATCCCGCTGCCAGACCTTCAGCGCCAGTTGGGGGTCCTGGGTGATAAAGGCCTGTATGCCGGTGCGCACCATTTCCAGAGCGAGGTCGGCCATGACCTTCAGATCGAAGGGCAGCGTCAGGGGCGGCCGCTCGTTCAACTCCAGGGCCCGTTCGGCGATGTTCACGGCCTGGTCGCCGATGCGTTCCAGTTCATTGTTGATGCGCAGGGCCGCGGTGATGAGACGGAGGTCCCGGGCCAGGGGTTGACGCAAGGCCAGCAGTTTGAGGCAAAATTCATCAATGGTATTTTCCATATCATTGATGAGTGCGTCTCCCATGATCACCTCATTGGCCAGATTGGAGTCGCGCTGCAACACGGCGGCGATACTCTTTTCCACCGCCTGTTCGGCCAATTCGGCCATCCGGGTGAGATGGGCCCGCAGTTCGGTCAATTCCCGATCAAATTGTCTCTCCATAACCCTTCCCTTTCCTTCGAGCCGAGAGGCGAGCAACTGTTCCCAAACCCCTCTGAGAACCCCCTGAACCGACGCTGGCGGGAGGCCCGGGCGGGGGGCGTCCGCCCCCAGGAGGTTCCGGACCCGGCCGGCATCTCGCCCCGGCAGAAGGTTCTTCCCTGATTGCCGCGTCGGCATTTCGTCATGGGAACTTAAGTCTTTCCCTCCGATTTTGATGGTAGTATATTCACACCGCGGGGGGAAGTTCCCCACCGAAATATAACCGATTACTCACCCCCCCATAACGTCCCCATTATTGTACCATGTGCTGCAGAAAGTTTCGCCATCATTTATCTTTCTTCTCTCCACCCGCGTCGGCGCCGGAGGATTGCGTGAGAGCGTGACCCAGATCAATCTTTCACCCTTACCCCTACCCTCTCCCCCCCGGGAGAGGTGATTCAACGGACAGGGAAAATTTATTCAATGCCACACTGAGTGATAAGGGGCTGCCGGATACGCTCAGGGCCTTATGGACGTTCGGGGTTGTTATGGATGGAGTGAGCCATGCAACGAAAAATGCCCTGCCAGACCGGTTTCATCATAGCATTGAGAGCAAATTGATTAAATCTATCTTGATGAGTGCAATAATATTTGTTGTAACTCTGTCTCTTTTCCTTACAAGTTATGTATCATATAATTATTACGATATTAATGGCTTGTACAAACACACAAAATCCCCGCGTCGCGGCTGGACAGGCAACCCCCTTGTGGGCGACCCCAGATTGGGTTTGAAGCCCCGGCCCGCCGCCCGGGGGGCGGAAATCTATCCGGTGGGACCCGCTGTCCCAGCCCGCTTTTCGCATGACGGGTTTCGTATCCCCGCTGGTCCTCCGGAAGCGGGAGTCATAAAGCGGCCACTGTTCTTAAGCCTGGGAGGTTCGTTCACCTATGGATCAAGTTGTCTGGCAGAAGAGACCTATACGTATCTGGTCGCCCGGCATTTCCAGGGCCACGGTCTTAATGCCGGAGTGCCCAGTTACGGATTGGCGCAGATCCATCTATTGGCGGCGGAATTGATCCCCAAATACAAGCCTGACTATGTTATTGTGCAGTATTCCCCCTGGTTGGTGGATCGGGCGACCGCCGGTTATCTCCCGTCGTATTTCGGCCGGCTCCCCTCCCCCTATTTCTTTATCGATGCCGCCGGGGAGGTGGCGATGCATTCCGCCTATTACCAAACCGCAATATTTTCTTTTGAGTTTGATCCCTTCCGGCGGTCGCGGCCGGGCTGGCTGGATAAATTCCGGTTTTTCACCTGTATCGGACTGCCGTTATCGCTCCATGATGACTTTAATGAGATCTATGTGCATCTCAAAAAGAGATTATCGCTATTACCCGAGCCCATTCAAAACCGAAGTAAGTTGTTATTATACGTATATAAAAACTTGAGTAAAGTGTGTGCTGATAACCAGGCCAAATTATATATCTTGGCCCTGGATTCGATTGATCTTAATGATGTGATTTCGAGACCTGAGAAGGAACTGTTAGCCGGCCTCGACGGCGCGGTCATGATAGATACCACCCCGGAGTTGCGCCGGCGTATGTCTCCCTCGCATGATTCCGTGGAACAATATGGCCATTGGAGAAACGGCAGCCTGGTTGACGCCCATCCCAATGCCGCCGCCCAGGCCATCTATGCCGAGGCCTTGATCAACCAGATTGCCGGTCCAATTCCTGAAAGCCAGTAAGATATTTATTAACGGACATAACCTGTTTCATTTGTTATGAGGAGAAGATTCTGAAGATCGCCATTGTCGGTCCCGGGGCCATGGGATGTCTGGTGGCGGCGCACCTCAGCGCCGCGGGGGAGGAGGTCTGGCTCCTGGATTACCGCCGGGAGCGGGCCGAGCATCTGCATACCCAGGGCATCCGGGTGGTGCGGCTGACGGGGGAGGAGGAGCGGTTCCGTGTCCGGAGCACGTCCCGGGCGGCGGACATCGGGGCCTGCGATCTGACCCTGATGATGGTCAAGGCCTACCACACCGGAGCCGCAGCCAAGAGCCTCCCCACCCTGATGGGGGAGAGCGGGGTCGCCCTGACCCTGCAAAACGGCATCGGCAACCTGGAAGAGATGGCGACGGGGGTCGGTCCGGAGCGCCTGCTGGGCGGGGTGATGTTGCATGGGGTGACCTCCCTGGGATGGGGGCAGGTCCGCCATGCCGGAGTCGGCCACGTGATCGTGGGGATTCCCCCGGGCTCCCTGGTGTCCCCAAGGCGGCGGGACGATATTGCCGCCCGCTTCACCGCCGCCGGTCTGGAGTGCCGCACCGCCGAGGATATCGCAGCCGTCCTGTGGGACAAGCTGCTCCTCAACGTGGGCATCAACCCGGTCACCGCCCTGACGCGGCGTCCCAACGGCCACCTGCTCACCACGCCGGGGGCCTGGGAGGTGGCCGCGGCGGCGGTGCAGGAGGCCCACGCCGTGGCCCGGGCCGGGCAGGTGGCGGTCAGTCCCGACCCCCTGGAGCGGCTGCGGCAGGTCTGCCAAGCCACCGCGGCCAATCGGTCCTCCATGCTGCAGGACGTCCTGGCGGGCCGGCCCACGGAAATCGACGCCATCAACGGCCAGATCGTCTCCCGGGGCCGGAGTCGGGGGTTCCCCACACCGGTCAACACCGTCCTGACCCACCTGGTGCGGGCCCTGACCACCCCGGGGGAGAAGGCCGGGGGCACTGGGGGAGCCGCCCCGGAGGAGACGGGCGTTAGCGAAAATACCCGCCGACGTAGGTAACCGCCAGATAGACCAGCAGGGCAGACAGAATCATCTTGATGATCCTGGCCGGGATGAACTTCTGGGCCCGGGCCCCCAGGTACATGCCCCCCATGCCCCCCAATCCGAAGAGCAACCCCAGCAGCCAGTCCGGGTTCACCACCTGGTCCGGATACCAGGGTGCAATGAGCATGTAGAAGGCCACCCCGGCCACCGAGGTGACGAAGGTCCCCATCAGCGCCGCCCCGGCCACGGTATACACCGGCAGCCCGAAGACCGCCACAAAGAAGGGGGCGATAATCGACCCGCCCCCGATGCCGTAGGTGCCCCCCACGATCCCCACGATGAAGCTCAGGGCGAAGATGCCCCAGGTGGAGAACTCGAAGGACTCCCCGTAAAACTCATAGGCGATCCGGCTCCAGGTAAACTTCTTGGTGCGGACGACCGCCTCGGGCGGCAGGCCGGCGGCCATCCGCCGGGCCGAAGATTGCTTCAGGGCGGCCACCCGCTCGGCGAACCGGGCCTCCAGGGCCTTGCTCCCGGGCCGGGGCCGCCACAGGTCATGGACCAGCCGCAGGCCGATGTAGAGCAGGACGCAGCCGGCGAACAACTTGAAGGCCTTGGGATCGGGCAGATATTTGATCCGCAGGAAGGCCCCGATGAAGACCCCCGGCAGGGTGCCGACGATCACCACCCAGGTCAGGGGCCAGGCCATGCGGCCTTCCCGGATGTAGCGGTAGACCCCGCTGGGGATGGCGACGATATTGAAGACCAGGTTGGTGGGACTCACCGCCGGGCTGGTGAACCCCAGCACGCTGACCTGGAAGGGGAGCAGCAAAAAAGCCCCGGACACGCCCCCCATGGAGGTCAGGAAAGACACCCCCAGGGCTACCAGAAACGGGATAATCGGTGAGGTCTCCACCCCACTGACCGGAAAATACATGGGACCGTTCTCCTCTTATAAAGGAAGTGATGGCACTGCCCCCGCCGGGGCCCCGCTTCGCCACCCCCGCCGGGCCAGTTCGCCCTGCTCCCACGGCGACAGGGTGGCGGGGATCAAGACCATTCCCAACTCCTCCTGGAGGCCGTCCCGCAGCGCGGCCTTCAGGTCGGCCAGGGTCAGCCCCCGGGGCAGAATTTCTGCCAGCCAGGCCACCTCCGGCCGGCCGTCGGGGTAAAACTCCAGCAGGCCGCTGTCCCCCTGCCCCTGCCGGGAAAACAGGAGAGAGCCGTGTTGCAGGAAGGACTCTCCCTGCCAGACCTGGGCGCTCCCTAAAAATTTGCGGCCCTTCCAGGTCAGGTCGCCGGAAGCAGCCCGGGCGAAGCACAGGAAGGCGGGCCCCGGCCGGCCGGGAGCCCCGGCCTCCGCCTCCAGCCCCAGTTTGACCAGCCCCCGCTGCAATCCCCGCCGCACCCGGCGGTAGACCCCGGTCACCGAGGCCGGGAAGCCCTCCCGCCGCCCCGCCACCAGGCTGTAGGTCAGGTCGCCCCCGTGCAAGACCGCCCTCCCCCCGGTGGGCCGCCGCACGACCGCCACCTTCCCCTCACCCCCGGACCACCCCCGAGGAAGTTCGGAGGCCCGCTGCCCGGCCCCCAGAGAGAGGGTGGGCCGGTCCCACTGATAGAAACGCAGGGTGGGGGGGCCGCCGGCGGTGGCGTGGAAGTCCAGCAAGATCCGATCCATCGCCATATTCCATTCCGGAGGGCCGGCACCATGGTCCAGCAGCCGCCACTGAGACATGCAGGGGGAGGAAGGAAACATACGCGTTCAGGGGAGGATGATGGTGGCGCAGGTCCGGCCGGGCTCAGACTCCAGGGTGATGCTGCCCTGATAGGGGGCCAGCAGCTCCCGGGTCAGGAACAGCCCCAGTCCGGCCCGGGGCGACTCGGGGACGCTTTTGGTGGTAATGAAGGGCTGGAACAGATGCGGCCGGACGGCCTCGGGAATGCCGGGACCGTTGTCAACAATGTGAATCAGGCGGCGTCCGGCCTCCCAGGCGGTGGTCAATGCCAAGACCGGGGCCGGCGTCTCCTGCATGGCCTCCAGGGCGTTCTCCACCAGATTCCGGAAACTCTGGCTGAAATCGATATAATGGCCGGAGATGGTGGGCAGGTTGGCGCAGAGTTCGAGGCGTTTGGTCACCAGATGTTTGAAAAAACGGTCGGCCTGGAGCAACTCCAGCTCATCCTCCACCAGGCGATTCAAGTCAATATTTTGACAGTCCTGGCGATCTTCATGGAGCCCCTGGTGCAGAATCAGCCTGACCAGGTCGTGGAGTCGGGCAATTTCCTCCCGGAGTTGCTCCACCTTCTGCCGGCGGTACTCCGCGTACGACTCCCACTGGGACAAAACCTCCGGGGGGAGTTGGGGTGCCAGCTTGGCGCCTTCTTCCGCCAGCTTCCGTTCCAGGAGTTCGGCCTGAAACGACAGGACCTGCAGGGGGGTATTGAAATTATGGACAATGCCGGTGACCCGTCGGCCCACGGCAGAGTGGCGGTAATACCGGACGAGCTCGCGCAGGAGCCGCGGGTCCAGGTCATTCCGGTTTTCGGGAGAAGCGCCGGGGAGAGGCTCTTTCACCTCGTCTCCTTAGCCATGGAGTCAACCCAGCAGGGTCTTTAGACGCAGGTACATCTTATCGGACCTCAACTGTTTTGCAAAGCTTATTCATCAGGCTCCGTCATCCCCGGCAGAAATATCGTCAAACCCGCAACCGTTTGACAATATTTCCCATCCGACCCAGAAGGTGTCCGGGGGGGAGAAACCTGGGCCCCTCCCCCCCTTCCCTCGTCCGAGTCGGCGTGAGCGCTAGCCGAAGATCACCTGGCGGCGCAACTGGCGTTGGTGGCGCAAACTGAAACCGATGAGGAACTCCCGGTAGAGTTCCGGCAGGTTGATAAATTCCAGCCCCCCGAGACAGGGCTTGTCCTCGCAGATCCAAACGATCCGGGCCAAAATGGGGCCCAGGGGTTGAGGCAGATCGGGTAATTGCAGGGCCAGCTCCAGTCCCACCCCTTCATCCAGATGGTTTTTGGCCCTGAGCAGCACGCCGTCGGCGCTCAGATTGAGGACGTCCCCCCGCAGCGCCGGGGGCAAGGCCCCCACCGTCGAGGGACCGTAGAACACCCAGGGCAAGGCCAACACCGCTTCGGGGTAATAGCGCCCCAACTTTACCGCCTGGGGCCATTCCGCCGTCGGCACCACCCGGTACCAGACCGGCAACAGGCAAGCCACCCGGTAGCTCCGGCGGGTTTCGGCCGGCTGGGGTTGAGGGATTGCCGACTCCGGGATACAACCTTCAAACATGGCGCATCTCCTTGGGGAGTTAGAGAGGAGTCTGAACCTTCAATTCGAGCAGATCGACTTCCGAGTTTCTCGCCATGGGTCTTTTGGGCGGTTTGTCGGCATCCAGGACCACCAGATTGTTTCGTCCCCGGGCCTTGGCCAGATACAGGGCCTTGTCGGCATGAAAGACCAGATCGTTTTCATCGCTGATGGAGGTCAACTGGTTGGTGGCGATGCCGATGCTCACCGTAACCTTGAGTTTGTTGCCATTGGCAAATCTCTCCTGGCCCAGGCGGCGCAGAATCCGCCGGGCCAGCACCTTGGCATGTCGGGCGGAAGTGTGGGGCAGAATCAGGGCGAATTCATCGCCTCCGAACCGGGCCAGAAGATCGGCCTGGCGGATCTCCTGACGCAACAGCGCGGCGATTTTCTGCAATACGGCGTCGCCCACCTGGTGCCCATAGGCGTCGTTAATCTCTTTAAAGAGGTCCACATCGAGGAGCATCAAGGACACCGGGTACTTATATCGCCGACTGCTGGTCATTTCCCGCTTCAGATAGGAGCCGAACATCCGCCGGTTCAGGACCTGGGTCAGGTCGTCATATTCAGCCAGGCCCCGCACCCGTTGATGTTCCATGGCGTTTTTCATGGCCAGGGAGATATGGCGGGTGAGGGAGCGAATCAGCTTCAGGGTGGCCAGGGAGAGGTGCAGGGGGGCGTCATCGCCCAGCACCAGGGACCCCACCGGCTTTCCGGCAATTTCCAAAGGAAAGTGGCGTTGATGCCGGGGCAGACCGGAGAGGGGGGCCTGGGCGTCCCCCGGCAGGAGGACGTGAAACTCCGGATAGTCCTCGCTGCCGGAGGACAGCCAGGGTTCCGGAGGGGGACACTGTCTCAGGAAATCCTCCCGCCCGAGCTGATCCAGGGCCGGCGACACAAAGACCATGGGTTCCTGGAGGAGATGATGCCAATCCATGCCAAAAAAGCTGAAGTCGATGAGGGAGCCTAATTTTTGGGAGATGATGGCGGCCAACCGCACCGGGTCCAGGGTGGTGGTCAGGGCATAGCTGAAGGAATTGATGAAGTTCAATTCCGCGGTCTGTTCCCGTTGCCGGCTCTGTTTCTCTTCCAGCAGGGCCGCCTGCCGCTGCAATTGCCCGTAGGCCTCTTTCAATTCTTCCGACAACTGGAGGATGCCCTGCAGGACCTGGTGGTTTTGGCGCCCCTGGCTTACGGCCTGGACCAGCTTTTCCTCCATGACCGGCTTCACCAGGTAGGTGAAGGCCCCCAGATTGATCAACTCCAACAGACGCTCGGGGCGCTGTTCGCATCCCATCAAAATGACAAATCCCTCGGGATTGGTGTTCTGCCATTCCTTCAGGAACTTTTCCGGACTCAGACCCGGCAGCCGGTCGGAACACAGGGCCGCCTCAAATCCTTCCGGGAGAATCTGGGAGACGGTGGCGGGTTCGGTGTGGACCGTGATGGTAAAACCACGCAGTCCCAACCAGGTGCGAAGCAGAAGGCAAAGCGTTTCGTCGGTATCCAGGATCAAAATGCGCCCGAACTGTTTGTCACCCGCAGACATAGGCTCCATCCTTAGACTTTTTCCCCTGCCATTGCACATTGTGTACCAATATCCCGGCAGGAGCCCGCCGACGGGTAACTTCTTGCCTTGCGGACCATATTGCCCGGGTCTCCCGGGTTTCCGCCCCGGGGGTCGGGTTGCCAACTCTGGCCCGGAAGGAGCCGCACCGCGGGCGCCCGCACGGCAAGTTCTATCCTTCCGGGGGGTCAACCCGGCGGTTTTTTCCCCGTCAATATTTTGACGAGAGGAGTCCGGGCATGGTTATGCCCCGGGGAGAGATGGCGGTTGAGGTTACGGATGTGGGGTAAACGGCGGGGGGTTACTTATTCAGGCCGCAGAGAGCAGGGCCCGGATTGAGGTCGGGGAGGAGCAGCGGTGGGGCACTGCGGCTGCCCATCCAGTCCGGAAGCAGGGGTTCTTCCTGCAGCCAATGGACAAATTTTGCCGCCAGGTGGGGATCAAATTGCGTGCCGGCGCAGTTTTGGATTTCCTGCAGGGCATCCGATAATTGCCACCGGCGGCGGTAGGGGCGATTGGAGGTCAGGGCGTCGAAGGTATCCGCCAGAGACAGGATGCGGGAAAGCAGGGGAATCTGTTCCCCGGTCAGGCCGCAGGGATATCCCATGCCGTCCCAGCGTTCGTGGTGGCAGAGGATGATGGTGCGTTCCGCCGGCAGGAGCCCCAGGGGGGTGACGATCCTTTCTCCGATCTGGGGATGGGTGCGAATGATCTCTATTTCCTGGGGGTTCAATTTGCCGGGTTTGAGCAGAATGGCATCCGGGATGCCCACTTTGCCGATATCGTGGAGGGCCCCGGCAAACTGCAGGCAATCGAGATCCGCCTGGGGAAGGTCCAGCGTGGCGGCGAAGGCCACCGACAGCTGCGTCACCCGCTCGGAATGCTGGCTGCTATACGGATCACGCGCCTCCAGGGTGTTCACCAGGGCGCGCAGTGTATCATAGAGGTTGGAGGTCATGCTTTCATAGAGGGCCAGGTTTTCCACCGTCAGGGCGCAACGTTCCGCCAACAGGTCCAACAGGGCCAGGTCTTCGTCATCAAATCCCTTGTTGGAGTTGCCCAAGATATTCAACACCCCGAAGATCTCTCCCCGGATTATCACCGGCAGGGAGATACCCAGACGGATACTCTCATCGTGGCGCTGCCCCTGGATTTTGCCCTGGGTGAAAATCGGGGTTTGATGCCTGATGACCTGAGAGGCCGCCTGCCAGATGATCTGATGGCCACCGTTGTCCCCGGAGTCGACGACCAGTTTTAAGGTATTGTCCTCCTTATCGAACAACATGAAGGAGGCATGTTCGGCCTGGGTCAGTTCCATGGCCATCTTTAGGATGAGGGGGTACAAGTCCTCGGTCTGTTTGAGGTCCCACAGGTCCTGATGGAAGGTCTGCAGCAGGTGTTGTTCCTGCACCCGCTTGTCCAGCTGACGGGTGAGATGTTCCAGGATCTTTTTTTCCTGCGCCTGCCGAAAGAGAACGAGATTCTCTTCCCGCAACGCCTTTTCCCGCTTTAATTTCTCCAGGGCGATGCCCAGCTCGGCACGGGTGAAGGGTTTGGAGAGGAATTCCGAGGCCCCCTGGCGCAAAGCCTCGAGGACCACGTCATAGGAGGGCTGGCCCGTGATGATGACCACCAGCATGTCCCGATGGTCCTCCTTGATCTCCTTCAACAACTCCAGGCCGTTCATGGCCGGGAGGTTGATGTCGACGAAGGCGAAATCGAATGACTGCTGCCGGAGGAGATCGCGGGCGGTCAGACCGTCTTCGGCTTCCCAACAGATGTACGACTCCCCCAAGGACCTGATGAGCGCCGCCAGAGGGGTTCGCACGGCGCTGTCGTCATCAACGATCAAGACATGTATATATTTTATCATATCAATAGGTTGGCTGATTACAGAAATTGACGTGAGGGGATCCCTCCCAACCAGCATACTGTATGCTTATCGGCTGATGCCGGGCTCGGCTTAAATTGTCGGGCAGGTCGGGAACCGGTGGCGCGGTGGAGCCGGGTCTAGTCGAGGAAATCGGTGATATAGGGATTGGCCAGGGCTTCATCCCGCAGGGTGGAGGAGGGGCTGTCACCATAGTCATGCCCCGGCCAGATCACAGTCTCCGGCGGCAACGGCAGGATCCGGTCCTGGATCGACCGGATCAGGGCCGCCAGGGAGGCGCCCGGCAGGTCGGTGCGCCCGGCGTCGCCCACGAACAGGGTGTCGCCGGTGAAGAGATGTCCGGGGGTATAGAGGCAAACCGAGCCCGGACTGTGACCGGGGGTATGGATAACGGTGACCTCCAGGTGACCCAGGGGGAGGACCTCGCCGTCCTCCACGGTCCGGCCGATCCGGGTCAGGGGCGGGAAGCCCTCGGCCACCGCAGCCTGCTGCATCTCAGGGGTGCGGAAAAATTCCCAATCCAGGCGATGCATGACCGTCACGGCACCGGTGTTCTCGACCCAGTAATCGTTTCCGGCGGTATGGTCGGCATGACCGTGGGTATTGACGATCCAGCGGACGTGGAGCCCCAGGTCGGCCAGGTCCGCGGCGATGGAGTCGGCCGGGGCGGCGGGGTCGATGAGCATCCCCTCCCGGGTGTCCTCACAACCCAGCACATAACAGATCACATTGAGCGGCCCTACTTCTTGGCTGCGGATAATCAAGCCCATGGGAGAACCTCCGGCAAGAGACTTTGCCTGATGCGTTTAGCATGATATTCTACCGGAAACAGCCCGGAGGGCAATTTTTTCCGCCGGAGGAGGAATTCCCGGAGAAAAGGGTTACTTCTTATTTTCTTAATGATATAATGAATATAATACAATATTCCGGTTTCCGCCAAATTTTTCGGGTTTTTCTCCTGCGGCGCCTACGGAAGAGGGGAGCAGTCGCCACCCAAGGCTTATGATTTTTCTTGACACCCAGAGGACATATACCGACTCACGCGAATCTACCCCGCCGGCTCGGATCATCCCCCGGGCGGAACATACCGTCTCCCGGGCCGACATTGACGTCGAGGTCTTGAAGGTTCTGTATCGCTTGCACCACCAGGGCTATCAGGCCTATCTGGTGGGGGGCAGCGTCCGGGACCTGTTATTGGGGCGGAAGCCCAAGGACTTCGACGTGGCCACCGATGCCCATCCCGGAGAGGTGCGACGCATATTTCGCAACAGCCGCATCATCGGCAAGCGGTTCCGCCTGGTGCAGGTCTTTTTCCGCGGGGGCAAAATCGTCGAAGTTTCCACCTTCCGCCGTCGGTCCGAATTCGAAGACGAGAACGATATCCTGCAGCCCAACAACACCTTCGGGTCGCCCGCCGAAGACGCCCTGCGCCGGGACCTGACCATCAACGCCCTGTTTTATAATGTGGCGGACTTCACGGTGATCGATTATATCGGCGGGTTGGAGGATCTGCACCAGGGCCTGATCCGGGTCATCGGCCCGCCCACGGTGCGTTTTCGCCGGGACCCGGTCCGGATGCTGCGGGTCATTCGCCACGCCGCCCGGACCCGGTTTGCCATCGACCCGGAGGCCTGGGAGAGCATCCGCCAGAATCACGACGCCATCCGCATGTGCGCCCCTTCCCGGGTGCGGGACGAATTACTCAAGGATTTTAAAGGCGGGGCCGCGGGGGCGTTTTTCCCCCTCATGCATGACTGTGGTCTGTTGGAGGCCATTTTTCCTGGATTTGCGTCGCATCTGGCCCGGCCCGAGGCTGCCCGCCGGTGCCGGCAGAGATGGGCGGAACTGTTCGGGCGGGTGGACGAACTGGTCCAGGCCGGCCAACCCTTGAGCGAGGCCTTCTTCTGGACCGTACTCCTGACCCCGTTTTGGGAGGCCGGGGAAACCGCCGACGCCTCCCCTGCCCCACGCCCGGCTGATCTGGAAGGAGGCCGGCACCTCCTGGAAGTTTTGGAGTTGCCCCGGCGGCGCCTGGATGAAATCCAGTTATTACTGGCGACCACCGCCTCCCTGGCGTTCTATGAGGGCAACAATCGACGGCTGCCGTTGAAAATTCAGCGACGGGCCTGTTTTCCCGAGGCCACCTGGCTCTATGCCCTGAAGAACAACTTGCCGGTGCCCGCGGTGCGGGAGGGGGGCCGCCCCTCCCGGGTCAGTGACGGGGATCAACCTGCCCCGCGGCGCAAGAAACGCCGGCGGCGGAAACGACGGTCTTCCCCCCGCCAGGCTGATTCCTGAGGCGGCGGCCCGGGCCGCTCCAGCGACGCCCCCGGTCATCAATTTATTAACCCAGGCTGGCCGGGAAGCCGATAAGGTGAGTGATTCAGGGATAGGTATCCGCGTGCCGGGTAAGATCGCACCCCGGCCTAAATGTTCCGGGACGTCGGGCCTGGGCCTGCGAACCGCCCATGACAAAAACATCCGCCAGTCCTTGACAGTATTTCTTAACACGCCCGGGGGCAGTTCTCGAACCGGGCGTTAGATTGACTTGAACGTGACACCGCAGTCCCGAAGCACCGGAGCGGTGTCTCCGGGGGACTGCCCCTCGGGTACGCGGCGAGGAGAGCCATCATGCCACTTTGTCCCCAATGCCGCTCTTCTTATCTGGAAGGGGAACACATCTGCCGGCAATGCGGATTTCGTCTGTCCGAAGGCCGGGGAGACAAGCGCTACTGCCCTCAGTGCGGCACCGCGGTGGGCCGGGAACAGAATTTCTGTCATGAATGTGACACTCCTTTAAAGGCCGGATTGGAATTTACCGCCCCGGGGGGACTGGAGCCGCCTCCGGCGCCTCTGGCCGGTTCTGCACCGCCCTTGCGCCCGCCATGGCTGAAATGGGCCGTCGTGGCCGGCGGCGCCATCGTGGTGATCCTCGTCCTGGTGGTCGTGGCCCAAATGATGCGGAAACCCTCCCTACCTCCCTCCCTGACCCCCCCGGCCACCCCGAGGCCGTTGGAAACCGTCCCGCCCTCCCCGCCGGCGGTCGCCCCCCAAGAGTCGGACAAATTGGGGGAGGCGGCTCCGGGGGCCACCCCACCGGCGACGCCGGAGGCCGCCGGACTGCCGGCGCAGTTGGAACAGGTCATGGGAAATCTGCGGGACGCCAATCTCAAGAAGGACCTGGTGCTCTACATGAGTTGTTTCTCCTACGTCTTCCCGCAGACGGATAAAAAGCGTCAGGAGATCCAGAAGACCTGGCAGAATTTCGAGTTTCGCAAGATGGCCTTTATCATGAGCAAGATCAACGAGGTGGATCCGAATGAGGCGGTGGCGGACGTCGCCTGGAACATGACCGTCCAGAATCGGAGCACCAAGGATTCGGATATCACCACCATCAAATATCGGGTCTGGTTTGCCAAAGAGCTGGGGCAGTGGAAGATCAAGAAACTGGAGGAACTGTCAGACTAGCCGGAGGTATTCGGGGCGACGGGGTCCAGGACCCGAATCCCGGGACCCGGCTCGGTCCCCTGCAAGGTCAAGACGGTCCAGACAGGGGTGGCGCACCGGGCGCAGCCCCTGTCTCTTTGCCCCGCCGCCGCCCGGACAGCCGGGGGGCCGGCGGATTTTATTTTGCAACTCAGTTGATTTTGTCATATGCTTCCTCCATGGAGACTCCTGCCGACGCCAAGGCCCGGCTGCTGGCCGCGGGGCTGCGTCCCACGGCGGCCCGGTTGCTGTTGTGGGAGATTATGCAGGGGCAGGGCCGCGCCCTGACGGCCGGCGATCTGCTGGAGCTGATGCACCGGCGGCGCCAGGTCAACAAAGTCACGGTCTATCGCAACATCGAGCAGTTCCTGCGGCGGGGGTTGGTGCGGCGTCTGTGCCTGGAAGGCCGGGTGGCGTATTATGAACTGGCGTCGGACCAGCACCCGAGTCATCCGCATTTTCAATGCACCGCCTGCGGCCAGGTGGAGTGCCTGGAACCGGTGAATATGAGCCGGTTTTGGACCGAATTGAAGGGACCTTTGGGCAACCGGGCGGAAAAAATCGAGATTCTGGTGGAAGGCATCTGCCGCCACTGCCGGCGGTTGGGCTGAGACACCTCCGGGGGAGACAAAGGGCTGTCCGCGCCCGGCCCGGCCTCCGGCGGGACACGGCTTGCCAGGATGACGTGAGGAAAGGCCAACCATGACAGCTCTACTGAGGTTAGTACAGCCCTGGGGATGGGTGGCGCTGCTGCTGGCCCTGGCGGCCCCCGCCCTGGCCGGCCCGGCCAGACTGGAGGTGGGCGCCAGCATCGTCCCGCTGGGGGATTTCTGTCGCCACGTGGGCGGCGAGGGGGTGGAGGTCCACGTCATGATCCCTCCGGGGGCCAGTCCCCATGCCTTTGAACCGACCCCGGCGGCCATGGCCAGATTGCATCGGGCCGCGGTGTTCGTCTATGTCAGCCGGAGGATGGAGCCGTGGGCGGGGCGTTTTCTGGAGTCCCCCGACGGCCGCCGCCTGGCGACCGTGGAGGCGGTCCAGGGGTTCAGTCTGCTGGACGGCGACGACGACCACCCCGAACCGGCCCGGCAGGAGGCCGGGCCGGCACCCCGGGCCGACCAGGAGCATGAACACCCGGCCGCGGGCCAAGCCGCGGCGCCCCACCACCGCCACCAGGGCGGAAACCCGCATGTCTGGCTGGACCCGGTGATGGCCCAGGACATCTGCCGCCGGATTGCGGCCGCCTTGATCCAGGTCGATCCGGAGCACCGCCAGACCTATGAGCAGAATCTGCAGGCGTATCTCCGGGAACTGGAGGCGCTGCACCAGGAGTTTGTCCGGACCACGGCGGCCTTCTCCCGCCGGGAGTTTGTGGCCTTCCACCCCGCCTTCACGTATCTGGCCCGACGCTACGGCCTCCGGGAGGCAGGGATCATTGAAACCTCCCCGGGTCGGGAGCCCACCCCGAGACAACTGCAGGCCATGGTCCGGTCCATCCGGAAATATCAGATCGGGGTCGTCTTTGCCGAACCCCAGTTCGATGCCCGCGTCGCTACGGCCATCGCCCGGGAGGCCGGGGTGCAGGTGTTGCTCCTGGACCCCCTGGGGGGTCGGCTCCCCTACGGCAGCGATTATATTAAGATGATGCGCCACAACCTGGAGATCCTGACCCAAGCGATGCATTGACCCCGGGAAGACGCGGGGACCGATCGGTTACCGGCGCCCGGTCCGCTGCCGCCCCCGGGGCGAGCAGGAACAAAGTTGCGAGCATGAGCGATTTTGCAGTCCAGTTGCATCAACTGACGGTTACCTTCAACCATCAGGCCACCCTGGAGGATATCGATCTGGATATCCAGAGGGGCAGCTACGTGGGTATCCTGGGACCCAACGGCGCCGGCAAGAGCACCCTGCTCAAGGTCATCCTGGGGATCATCAAACCCACCACGGGCTCGGTCCAGGTGTTCGGCGCCTCTCCCCAGCAAGTGCGGCGGCAGGGGCAGGTGACGGGCTATTTGCCGCAGCGTCCGCTGGGCCAGCCGCATTTTCCCATCTCAGTGCTGGATGTGGTCCTCATGGGGCGGTACAGCCTCCAGGGGGCCTTAAAGCGGCCGCGGCCGGAAGACCGGGAGGCGGCCAGGCATTGCCTCGCACTGATGGGGATCGTGCACCTGCAGGACCGCATCATCGGCGAGTTGTCGGGAGGGGAGCAGCAGCGCGTCTTCATTGCCCGGGCCCTGGTGGGCCAGCCCCGGCTGCTGATCCTGGATGAGCCCACCATCTCCCTGGATGCCTGCGCCCAGGACGAGCTCTATGAATTGATCCACCGCCTGCAGGAAGAATTGGGGCTGACGGTGATCATGGTGTCCCATGACATCGGGGCGGTCTCCCGCCATGTGGATGACATCGTCTGCCTGAACCGCCGGGTCTATGTCCACCAGCGCCCTCCCCTGGGGCGCCTGGGCCTGGAGCAGACCTTTGGCTGCAGTGTGGAATATCTCTTCCACGGGGAAATCCCGCATCGGGTCGTGAGGCTTCACGATGATTGAGCTGTTGTCCTTGGGGTTCTTTCAGCGGGCCCTCATCGGGGGGATCATCGTCAGCCTGATCTGCGGCGTCCTGTCGGTGTTCATTATCCTGCGGCGCATGGCCTTCATCGGGGTGGGCATCTCGCATTCGGCCTTCGGCGGGGTGGCCCTGGGTTTCTGGCTGGCCCTGGACCCGTTTTGGACCGGAGTGGGTTTTTCCAGCCTGGTGGCCCTGCTCATCGAGTGGGCCCAGAGCAAGGGCCGGGTGGAGGAGGACGCGGCCATCGGCATCTTCTTCGCCGCCTCCATGGCCCTGGGGGTCGTCTTTCTGCACGCCTCGCACACCTACAATGTGGACGTCTTCAGCATCCTGTTCGGCAACATCCTGGCCATCAGCGACGGCCAACTGATCCAGATTGTGGTGGTGGCCGGGTTGGTATTGACCGTCTTGGCGGTCTTTTTTCACGGCCTGCTGTTTATCAGTTTCGATCAAGACATGGCCTGGGTGTGCGGCGTCCCCGTCACCCTGCTGCGGTGTCTGTTTCTGGTGATGCTGGCCCTGGCCATCATCGTCTCGATCTATCTCGTGGGGATCATCCTGGTGTCCGCCCTGATTGTGACCCCTGCGGCCACGGCCCGGTATCTGAGCCGGGAATTCCGCCCCCTGCTGTTCGTCTCCGCCGGGATCTCGGTGAGCACCACCGTGGCCGGTCTTTATCTTTCCTACTTCTTCGATCTGCCCTCGGGGGCGTGCATCGTGCTCCTGCTGTCGCTGGTGTTCTTCGCCACGGCCTCCTGGCACCGGTGGTGGCAGCGGCCCACCGGGTCGTAGCCGCGGCCCGGGACCTGGGCCTGCAGCGCCATCCCCGCCCGGAGGCTCCGAATCCCGGCCCCTGGTGGGGATCGCCAACTGCGGTAACGGTATTCTCATCTGGACAAGCTTGACAAAAAGGGCCGTACACCCTACCATTAGAGTCATTATCCGGCATACGAGAGGGAAGACACCGTGGCGGCAGAGGAAAGATCTCACCTGCTGGAGTTTTACGGACAGGAATGTGTCCATTGCCACAAGATGGATCATCTGGTGGACCGCCTGGAGGACGAACTGGGGGTCACGGTGACCCGCCTGGAGGTCTGGCACAACCAGGCCAACGCCGCCTTACTGCGGCAACTGGACCAAGGCAAGTGCGGCGGGGTGCCGTTTTTTTACAACACCCGTACCGACAGCTGGATTTGCGGCGAGGCCTCCTACGAGGGTCTGAAGCAGTGGGCCCAGGATTAGGCCGAGGTTGACCGGGACCGGGGGAAGCCGCCCGGCTCCCGCGCCTCCGGGTCCCACGGGGTTAGTCGCGGCGTTCGGGTCCGACAGAGACCGACACCCGGTCAGAAGCAAGGCGTACATCCCATGTTAACCGATGAGTTCCATCCCCTGGACGGTGGCCGCGTCGCCCTCCTGGCTCCCGACGGCTCCCTGGACCACGCCCGGCGCCCGGAGGATCTGGATGATGCGGCGCTGTTGCGCCTCTATGACCAGATGGTGCTGCTGCGCAGCGCCGACCAGGTGGCCTTAAGCCTGCAGCGGGCCGGCCGCATGGGCACCTATCCCCCCACCCTGGGCCAGGAGGCTACGGTCATCGGCAGCGCCGCGGCCCTGGCGCCGCAGGATTGGGTGGTGCCGTCCTTTCGGGAGCTGGGGGCCATGTTCCTCAAAGGCGTGCCCCTCCGGTTGCTGTACCTGTACTGGATGGGGAGCGAATGGGGCAGTCATTTCCCGGAGGGAGTGCGGGTCCTGCCGGTGTGCGCCCCGGTGGGCACCCAGACCCTGCACGGCGTCGGTCTGGCCTGGGCTGCCAAATTGAAGGGCGAGGCTGCCGTCACCCTGATCTATTTCGGCGACGGCGCCACCTCCAAGGGCGACTTCCATGAGGGACTGAACTTTGCCGGGGTCTTCCAGACTCCGTCCGTCTTTGTCTGCCAGAACAACCAGTTTTCCATTTCGGTGCCCCGCCGGCATCAGACGGCCGCGGCCACCCTGGCCCAAAAGGCGGTGGCCTATGGCTTCCCCGGCCTGGTGGTGGACGGCAATGACCTCGTGGCCGTCTATGCGGCCACCCGGGAGGCGGTGGCGCGGGCCCGGTCCGGCGGCGGCCCCACCCTCATCGAGGCCCAGACCTACCGCCTGGGCCCCCACACCACCGCCGACGACCCCACCCGCTATCGCACCGAGGCGGAGCTGGCAGCCCAGGCCCCCTACGATCCCCTCCTCCGGGTGCGGCTGTATCTGGAACGACAGGGGCTGCTCACGGCGGCGGAGGAATCCCAACGCCAGGAGCGGCATGAGGAATTTGCCCGCCAGGAGGCCCGGGAGGCCGAGGCCCTGATCTCCGCCGACCCGGACGAGATGTTCGACTACACCTTCGCCCAGCTGCCGGCCTATCTGCAAGCTCAGAAAGACTACCTCCACCGCGTCCGGGGCGATCAGCAGGAGGCGGCGGGTGGCTAAGCTCAACATGGTGGAGGCCATCAACCAGGCCCTGGCCGAAGAGATGGCCCGGGACCCCGCCATCATCATCCTGGGCGAGGATGTGGGCCAGTTGGGCGGGGTGTTCCGGGTGACCGACGGCCTGTGGCAGAAATTCGGGCCCCACCGGGTGATGGATACGCCGCTGGCGGAATCAGGGATCGTGGGGGTCAGCCTGGGACTGGCGGTGGGAGGCTTCAAACCGGTGGCGGAGATTCAGTTTGACGGCTTCGTGCCCCCCGCCCTGGACCAGATCATGAGCCACCTCAGCCGCTACCGCACCCGCAGCCGGGGACGGTTCAGCCTCCCCGTGGTGATCAGATTTCCCTATGGGGCGGGCATCCATGCCCCGGAGCATCATTCGGAGAGCCCGGAGGCCATCCTGGCGCATACCCCCGGTCTCAAGGTGGTCATTCCCGCCACTCCGGCGGAGGCCAAAGGACTGCTGATTTCCGCCCTCCGGGATCCGGATCCCGTCGTCTTCATGGAACCCAAGCGTCTGTACCGGGCCATCCGGGAGGAGGTGCCGGAGGGAGACTACGCCATCCCCCTGGGGGTGGCCCGGGTGGTCCGGGAGGGCGGGCAGGTGACGGTGGTGGCCTGGGGCGCCATGGTGCGGGAGGCCCTGCGGGCGGCCGAGGAGGTCGCGGCCGAGGGGATCAGCGCCGAAGTCATCGATGTGCGGACCATCTCGCCGCTGGACGACCAGACCATCGCCGCCAGCGTCAAGAAGACGGGGCGGGTGGTCATTGTCCACGAGGCCCCCCGCACCTGCGGCCTGGCCGCCGAAATCATGGCGCGCCTGAACGAACTGGCCTTTCTGTCTCTGGCCGCGCCGCCGGAGCGGGTGACCGGCTTTGACACGGTGGTGCCGCTGTTGAAACTGGAGGAGCATTATCTCCCCGACGCTCCGCGCCTTAGCCGGGCGATTCGCCAGGTGGTACATTTTTGAGGGGTCCCTGGGACCGCCCCAGGGTGGGATCAGAGGGCCATCCCGCCGGCCCCGGGCGTGATATTTTTTGCCAATCTCGGCCTGCCCGTGTGGAAAATTATCAACAAGGTGTCACATTTTTGAACATGAACAACCGAAAGCGTCTATTATTTTGAACTAGATGTTCATATTTATAAACATGCTTTCCCCTCGTTTGTTCAGAAAATGGCGCAACAGCGGGATCGGATTTGGATTAGGGGCCGAGATATTCCCGGTTTGTCCATGTGGTCTTAGAATTGCAATGCAGACAGGGAGGGAGTTGACCCCCCCGGGGATCGGCTCGCATCTTGAATCGGCGGAAATATCTTCTGATTGCCGGGTATGACCGAAATTATCGGTTAATCTATCGACCTTTGCGGGGTGGTGGCGCTATGAAAAATCGGATACGGAAGCAGATGGGGCTCTTTCTGGCAGTGGGCGTGTTGATCGTGGTGTGCGGCTGCGTCCCCCGTCCCAGTTACACGGTGGAAGTCCAGGCCGCGGCCGCCGAAGGGGTGCCCGTCGACCAGGAAAAGTATCAATTGGGTCCGGAGGACGTGGTGGAAGTCTCCGTCTGGAAGGAGCCGGAACTGACCAAACAGTTGGTGGTGCGGCCGGACGGCAAGGTGTCCTATCCCCTGATCGGTGATATTCCGGCGGCGGGCCGGACCATCAAGGAGCTTCAGGAGGACGTCAGCAAACGGCTGGAAAAGTTCGTCACCGACGCCAGTGTGAGCGTCATCCTGCTCAAGGCCCAACACTATAAGATTTACGTCACCGGCAAGGTCAACCGTCCGGGCGAATTTCTGGTGGGACGGCCCACCACCGTCATGCAGGCCATTGCCATGGCCGGGGGATTGACCCCGTTTGCCTCTCCCAGCTCCATTGCCATCTTGCGCAAGGGTGCCGGGCAGGATGAGCTCTTTCCCTTTGATTACAACTCCGTATCCCGCGGGCAGCTGTTATCCCAAGACCGCATCTTGATGCCTGGCGACGTGGTGGTGGTGCCCTAGTTGTCGCCCCAGAAGGGATAAAATATGAGAGCCTGGCGAACCAAGGCAGTCCTGATTCTGACGTTATGGCTGATAGGGGGCGGCGCCCGCACCGGCGTCACGGCCGACTGGTCCGTGGTGCCGTCCCTCGATCTGCGGACGGAATTCAATAGCAATATCAACTTTTCATATGAAAAGCTCAGCGATTACATCTTTAGGATCCGGCCGGGGTTGGATTTTGCCTACGCCACGGAAACCAGTCAGCTCCAGGCCCTCTTCCACCCCACCGGCTGGGCCTACGTCAGTCACCGGAATCTGGACACCATTGACCAAAATTACCAGATCAGCGGGCGCTACCAGGTTATGCCCCGGCTTAATCTTCTCCTCAATGCCTCGTATATTGTCGATTCCTCCCTTTCTCAGGAGTTGACCACCTCCGGTTTGTTCATTGGCCGCCAGCCCCGGGAGTCCATTGCCTTAAGTCCCGGATTCGGCTTCGCCCTCACCGAGCGGTTGCTGTTCAATGCGGGGTACAGCTTCAATCAAGTGAGCTACACCGATCCGGACTTGCGCAATTACACCACCCAGGGGGCCAACGGCGGTCTGAACTACCTTCTCAGTAACGAAAAGACCACCTTGCTGACCACGCTGTCCTTGAGAGACACCCGCTACCCGGGAGGCGATTATACCCGCTCCCTGGGGACCTATGGGGGGTTCAATCATAAGTTCTCCGAGACCTGGGACGTCAATCTGATGGGGGGGGTCAATTTTTCCGAGCTTTCCTTCAAGACGGCCGTGTTCGATTCCAGCACTTTCCCTTTCTTTTCCCAGGTGCGACAGCAGCGGCAGGTCTCTCACTCGGTCCAGCCTTATGTGGACGTGTCCACCCGGATGCGGTGGACCAGGGCCAGCATTGTCGGGGGCTATAACCGCGACCAATCCGCTTCGGCCTATGGCGGCTTGTACGAAACCAATCGGGTGTACCTCAACCTATCGTATGATTTCACCGAAAAGCTACGCGGGACATGCAATGGCTTTTTATCTTTTTCGCAAAATTCCAGCGAACACAGTGACGTCGGCCAGACCTATTTCAGCATTAATCCGCAACTGAATTATAAGATTACGGAGAAATTGACCTTGTCGCCGGGGTATAGCTATGGACTCCGGGAGGATCAGGGGGTCAAACGCACCACCGATCAACATGTTGTCTGGTTGTCCTTGAATTATTCTTACCCCCTGCATTCGCAGTATTGACCCCGATGGTTTGACGCCAAGGACATCCCTTTATTACGGTTGTCTTTCTCTCCACCTGGCCGGGAGAGAGTTTGATCATCAACAACACCTGAAGAAGGTTCAGTAAACATGAAAGAACAGACAAACGACATTCGCTACTATATGATGGTCTTAAAGACCAGGAAAAGGTATTTCATCATCCCGGCAGCGGCGCTCTTTATCCTCGTGACCCTGGTCGCCTTCATACTCCCGCCGGTCTATGAATCGACCTCCACCATTCTCATTGAAGAGCAGCAAATCCCCCCCGACTTTGTCCGCTCCACGGTCACCGGCTTTGCCGACCAACGCATCCAAAGTCTGACCCAGCAAATTCTGTCCCGCACCAGGCTCCTGGAGATTATTAAACAATTCAATCTCTATCCCAACTTGAAGGAAAAACGCTCCCAGGAAGAGATTGTTGAAATGATGCGGGACAACATCAGATTCGACACCATCAGCGCCCAGGTCACGGATCGGCGGCGGCGCGGGGGCGGCCCCTCAGAGGGGGTCACCATCGCCTTTCAAGTCTCCTATCGGGGAGGCCGACCTGACACGGTGCAAAAGGTGGCGGGCACCCTGGCATCCCTGTATCTGGAGCAAAATCTGAAGATCCGGGAAGAGCAGGCCCAATCCACGACGAAATTCCTCCAGGCGGAACTGAAGGAATTGGAGGACCGTATCCAACTCATCGGGGGGAAGATCAGCAAATTTAAAGAAGAACACGAGGGCGTGCTCCCGGAGCTGCAGCAGTTCAACCTGGGGCAGGCGGAGCGCCTGGAAAACGAGATCAAGCAGGTGGATAACAGCATCCGGGGGGCCGAAGATCGGCGTTTCTATCTGGAAGGGCAGTTGGCCAGCGTGAAACCGGATTCACCCATTATCAGCGGCACCGGGGAAAGGGTGCTGGACCCGCAGTCCCGGTTGCACTTTTTGGAGGTGCTGCTGGCCGATCTGCGCTCGAAATTCTCCGACAATCATCCTGACATTCAGAAGGCGCTGCGAGAGAAAACGCAACTGGAAAAACTCGTCAACCAGAAGGGCGGCGGAACTGCCATGCAGCGTCAGACCTTGGAAAAGCTGAAGGCGGACCTGGCCGAGAAACAAGGCAAATACACCGACCAGCACCCCGAAATCAAGAAACTCAAGGCGGAGATCGCGCGTCTGGAGGAGACTTCAGCCAAAACCGCGCCCAAGGCTCCGGTCACAGAGCCGGAAAACCCGGCCTACATTACCTTGACCAGCCAGATTCAGGCCGCCAATAACGATATCATGCTGTTGAAAAAGCAACGCCAGGATATGCAGGACAAGCTGAATATGTATCGCACCCGCCTGGAGGAAACCCCCAAGGTGGAACAGGAGTATCTTGCCTTACAACGGGATTATCAGAATGCCCACACCAAGTATCAAGAGGTGATGAACAAACTTCTGGAAGCACGCATCTCCGAAGGCATGGAAGAGCACCAGAAAGGTGAAAAGTTTACCCTGATCGATCCGGCCAGTTTCCCGGAAAAACCGGTCAGCCCCAAGCGCTGGCTGATCATGCTGGCAGGTCTGGTGCTGAGCCTGGGGGTCGGCTTGGGGGTGGTGGCCACGGTGGAAAACCTGGATCATTCCATCAAGACCTCGGAAGAACTGGCCTGGCGCACCGGCATCCCGGTCTTGGGAGCGATCAGCAAGATTCAAACCGAGACCGACCTCTTCCAACAAAAGCGGCGGCGGCGGTTGATCGCCACCGCCACGGGCATCTCCATCGTGTTGGTGATCATTCTGTTCCATTTCCTGTACATGGATTTATGGATATTGGTAGCCAGGCTGTTGCGGTTGGCCGATAAATACACCTAAGGGCAGGGCCCGGGAGGAGCGGGGACGAACGCCTGGTCAGGTCTCAACCCGAAAGGGGGGCGGTTGTGCCCCTAACCACTACTTTACTTATGAGGTAGACTACTTTGAGTTTCATCGATAAAGCCCTGGAACGGGCTAAACAGCAGAAGCCGGAGACGGTGGACCAGGAAGCGGCAGGACGGTCCCAGCCCGCCGACAAGCCGCTGCCGGTGGCCGGTTCGGTGGGGATCAGCGAACCGATAAAGGAAATTTGCTACACCGTTACCCGAACGGTTCCCGTCAGCTTCGATCTTCTGGCCCAAAACCGACTGATTGTCGCCGGGCAATATCCGGTGGTGGCGGAGGAGTACAAGCACCTCCGGACCCATATTCTGCTCAATACCAAGGGGGGCGAACACAACACCCTGATGTTCACCGGCCCCCGGCCCGATGAAGGCAAGACCCTGACGACCGTGAACCTGGCCATCAGCATCTCCCAGGAAGTGGATCAGACTGTCCTCCTGGTGGACGCGGACCTGCGCAATCCTTCGATCCGCCGGGTCTTCGGGTGGGAAAACGGTCCTGGGCTGGTGGACTACCTGAAAAATGGCATCCCCATCCCCGATCTGCTCATCCACCCCGATGGATTGGGCCGGATGGTGGTCCTGCCCGGAGGCCAGCCGGCGACGGATGCCGCCGAATTGATCCGGTCACCGCAGATGGCGGAACTGGTGCAGGAACTCAAGCATTGCTATTCGGATCGGTATGTGCTCTTTGATCTGCCGCCCATCCTCACCTTCGCCGATGCCATGGCGTTTGCCCCTTACATGGACGGCATCGTCCTGGTGGTGGAAGCCCACCGCACGCCCCGGGAAGATATCGACCGCTGCCTGGAGATGCTGAAGAAGTTTCCGTTGATGGGTTTTGTCCTGAACAAGACCACCCACCAGGAACACAGCGATTATTACTACAGCTATAATCAGCCGACCGGCAAGCGCTTCAAGCTTCCCTGGACCCAATAAACATGTACGAAGACTTCTTTGGCCTGAAAGAGCGCCCCTTCAATCTCCTGCCGGACCCGGAATTCCTCTATCTCAGCCCCCAACATAAGCTGGCCAAGGCCTATCTGGAATACGGCCTCACCCAGAGGGTGGGCTTCGTCGTGCTGACCGGGGAAGTGGGGGCCGGTAAAACGACCCTCATCAAAGCCCTCCTCAAAAACAAGAAGGGTAATCAAAGGCTGGGGGTGCTCTACCAGACCTCCTTCGAGGCGGAGGACCTGCTCGAACTGCTGCTGCGGGAATTCGAAGTGCGGGGCCGGTTCACCAATCGCGCCGCACGGTTGGCGGCCTTTAATCAGTTCCTGCTGTCGGCCTACAGCCGGGGTGATCACGTGGTCCTGCTGGTGGATGAGGCCCAGAACCTGGGACCCCAGGCCCTGGAGGAACTGCGTCTGTTGTCCAACCTGCAGTCCGGCAAGGACCCCCTGTTGCAGGTTATCCTGGTGGGACAATCCCAGCTCCGGGACCGGCTGCGGCATCCGTCGTTGCGGCAGTTGGCCCAGCGGGTGGCGGTGCACTATCATTTGCGGCCCCTGGATCGGCTGGAGTCCAAGGAATATGTGCGCTACCGTTTGGCGCGGGCGGGGGGCAGCGGCATCTTTACGGATTCAGCCCTGGACCGCCTGTATGAATATACCCAGGGCGTGCCCCGGCGCTTGAATGCCTGGTGCGACTTGGCGTTGGTGGCGGGTTTTGCCGAGGGTCGACACGAACTCGATGCGGAGTTCATCGACACGGTGGTGGCGGCCCAGGGAGGCGCCCTGGAAGGTCCCGACAGCGTGGATGAGCCCATGTCGACCAGCACCCCGGAGCCGGTCGCCGCGGCCCTGGATGCCACCGCCGGTGGAGACAATAACTTACGGAGCCAGGTTACAGAATTGTCGGGGCGCCTCACCCGGTTGGAAGGGCTGGTCCTGGAATTGACCAGCCAGTTGATGCCGGCCATCGCCCGGTTCCTGTCCCAGTCCGGTATCCCTGAAAATCCTCCTATTCCCCTGGAGGAGGAGGACTTGAACGCCATGCATATTATGTCTGAACCCGAAGCCAGCCTGGCCTCTCCCACCGAAAAGCGTTGGTGGTCCAGGTTCTGGGGGCAGAAACTGTAAAGAGCCGGAGGCAGGCGGGAAGGGCTGTCCAGGGCGTGCAGACACGCCTTTTTTTACGAGGGTGGTGGGGGGGCTCGCGTGTCCCGTGCGAGCATCGTGTCACCACCTGGTCCAGGACGAAAAAAAACCAGGCGCGCTAGCGCCACCACATCATATGGGGAGGACCATGAATCTGTTAACGAAAATTCAACAAAAACAGGCAGTGGTGGGCATCATCGGCTTGGGATATGTAGGTTTGCCACTGGTCTTACGCTTTGCCGAGATGGGCTTTCCGGTGCTCGGGTTTGATACCGATGCCCAGAAGGTGGAAAAATTAAACCGGGGCGAATCCTATATCAAACATATTTCCTCCGAAGACATCCGGGCCCTCACCGAGGGGGCGGGGCGACGTTTCACCGCCACCCCTGACATGACCCGCCTGGGAGAACCGGACGTCTTGATTATTTGTGTCCCCACGCCGTTGAATGTCAACCGGGAACCGGATCTGGAATTCGTGCTCAACACCACCCGGCTGATTGCCGCCACCTTGCGCCCCGGCCAACTGGTGTCCCTGGAATCCACCACGTATCCGGGAACCACCGCAGAAGAGGTGTTGCCCTTGCTGGCCGCCTCCGGATTGACGGTGGGGCAGGACTTTTTCCTGGTCTTTTCGCCGGAGCGGGAGGACCCGGGGAACCCCGTCTTCCAGGTGAGCACCATTCCCAAGGTGGTGGGAGGCATTACTCCCGTCTGTTTGGAGTTGGGGGTCGCCCTCTACGGGCAGGTGGTGAACCGGGTGGTGCCGGTGTCCTCCACCCAGGCGGCGGAGATGAGCAAGTTGTTGGAGAATATCTACCGGGCGGTGAATATCGCCCTGGTGAATGAATTGAAGATGCTCTGTCACCGCATGGGACTGGATATCTTTGAGGTCATCGAAGCCTCCCGGACCAAGCCCTTCGGGTACCAGGCCTTTTATCCGGGGCCGGGGCTGGGGGGGCATTGTATTCCCATCGACCCGTTCTATTTGACCTGGAAGGCGCGGGAGTATGATTTTGCCACCCGGTTCATCGAACTGGCCGGCGATATCAATATTAACATGCCGTATTACGTGGTGGAACGAGTGCTGGAGGCCCTCAACGGTCAGGCCAAACCCTTGAAGGGGTCCCGTATCCTGGTGTTGGGATTGGCCTATAAGAAGGACGTGGACGACGCCCGGGAGAGCCCCGCCTTCAAGATCATCGAGCTGCTCAACGACCACGGGGCCCACGTCGATTACAACGACCCCCATATTCCGGTGGCCCCCAAGGTCCGCAAATACACCCTCAACAAGTATTCCATCGAGCTGACGCCGGAGAATCTTAAGAGCTACGACTGCGTCCTGGTGGTGACGGACCATTCCGACTATGACCCCGCCTTCATTGCGGCCCACGCCCCCCTGGTGGTGGACACCAGGAATTTGATCAAAACGCGGCTGCCCAACGTCAAGCTGGCGTAGCCTGCCCCTCATCACCTCTGGCTTTTCGGGGCGGGTCTGAGACCCGCCCCCACCCTCTCACCCTCCCCGCTTGTTCAGGTTTTCACCGACTTCCCAACATCTCCGCCTCCCTTCTGTCAGGATGATTTTGACCGCCCATTCTTGCTTTTTGAGGTGCTATGCGCTATACATTTAAAAGGATAGGGAAGCGCTTGACGCACAAAAGTACAATGTCACTCTGACTCATACCGGTACGGACCCACCCCTAGACTTATGACCGATGCAGAACTGAAAGACAAGATTCAGGCCGCCGCCCCCCAGGGGAAGATTCCGTGTGCGCGGGCCTTTCTGTTGGCCCAGGAACTCGACCTCCCGAAAGCCCGTCTGGGGGAATTGTGCAACGAACTCAAGATCAAGATTATTCAGTGTCAACTCGGCTGTTTTTGACGCCGTGGTAGTCATACGCCTATGAAATATATCTTTGGGCCAGTCCCCTCCCGGCGCCTGGGGTTTTCCCTGGGCGTGGACCTTATACCGCCCAAAACCTGCTCCCTGGATTGTATCTATTGCGAAGTCGGCCGCACCACGCACCTGACCCGGGTGCGGCAGGAATACTATCCCACCGCCGCCATCATGGCAGAAATCTCCCAGTACCTCAGACAGGCGACCCGGCTCCCGGATCATCTCACCCTGGCCGGCTCCGGCGAGCCCACTCTGCATAGCGGCCTGGGGGAGATCATCGGGGCGGTGAAACGGCTGACCCCGGTTCCCGTGGCGGTGCTGACCAATGGCACCCTGTTATCGGACCCGCAGGTGCGGCGGGAAGTATCGGCCGCCGATGTGATCCTGCCCTCGCTGGATACGGTCTCGCCGGCCACTTTTCAGAAGATCAACCGCCCCGCCCCGGGATTGCGCCTGGATGAGCACCTGGCCGGCCTGGAGGCCCTGCGGGAGGAGTTTCACGGTCAGATCTGGCTGGAGGTGCTGCTCCTGCGCGGCTTTAACGACACCCCGGAGGAGCTGGCCGGGCTGCGGCAGGCCATCCGGAGGTTAAGGCCGGATCGGGTGCAGCTCAACACCGCGGTCCGCCCGGTGGCGGAGGCTGCCGCCCGGCCTTTGAGTCCGGCCGAGATGGCGGCTGCGGCGAACCGGCTGGGACCGGACGCGGAGATCATCGCCGACTTCCCTGCCGGGGAGAAGGGACGACTGCCTCTCTCCGACGACGATTTTCTGGAAACGCTGGCCCGACGGCCCCTGACCGCCGATGACCTGGCGGCCCTGCTGGGTCTGTCGCGGGAGGGGGTGCAGGACCGGCTGGAGCGGCTGGAGCGCCAGGGATTGATCGCCTGCAGCCGCCATGGCCGGCAGGGCTTTTATCATCTGGCCGGCTGAGCCCGATAGCCAGCCCCCAGCCAACCGAACCCGGAGTACTGACTCCGACCCTCAGCGTGACATCGAGACATCAAGCTTGACGTACTGCCCTCGACCGGGCCGCGGCGGGTTGCCCCGAGATGGCGCCCGCGCCCGTTTTGTGACTGCAAATCTGCTCGCCACAGGCTGCACAGACAACGGTAGGATGTAATATGGAACAACATCTGTATCTGGGTATGGATATCGGTTCGGTCAGCATCAACACGGTGGTGACCACCCCCCCGGGGGAGGTGCTCTGGGAGGACTACCGGCGCACTCGGGGGGAGCCCCTCCCCACCGCCCTGCAGGTCCTCACCGAAATTATGGCCGCCTTCCCTTCGGAGGAGTTCCGGTTGGCAGCCTTCACCGGCATCGGCGGCAAGCTCCTGGCGGACAAGCTGGGGGGAGTCTTCGTCAACGAGGTCATCGCCCAGGCCCGGGGGGCCTTCCGGTTCCATCCGGAGGCCCGGACCATCATCGACATGGGTGGGGAGGACGCCAAGCTCATCCTGATCACCCGGGACGCTGGCGACCATCTGGTGATCCGGGACTTTGCCATGAACAGCATGTGCGCCGCCGGCACGGGCTCGTTCCTGGACCAGCAGGCCCATCGCCTGGGTTATAGCATCGAGGAGTTCAGCCACCTGGCCCTGAAATCCACCACCCCGCCCCGGGTGGCGGGCCGGTGCAGCGTCTTCGCCAAGACCGACATGATCCATCTGCAACAGGGGGCCACCCCGGATTACGAGATTATCGCCGGTCTCTGCCAGGCCATGGTCCGCAACCTGAAGAGCAATATCGCCAAGGGCAAGGTCATGGAGCGGCCGGTGGTCTTCCAGGGCGGCGTGGCCCACAACCTGGGGGTGCGGCAGGCCTTTTACCAGGTGTTCGGGCTGTCTGAGGGGGAGCTGATCATTCCACCGCACTTCTGTTCCCTGGGGGCCCTGGGCGCGGTGGAGGTGGTTAAAGAGGCCCCCCCGGCGGCCTTCCGCTTGGACCCGGCCCCGCTGCAGAGCCACCTGACCCAGGCCGCGGCGGAGATTCGGCACCTCCCCCGCCTGGTCGAACCCAGCCATCCGGCCACCCCGGACCACTACCACATCCAGGGGTTGGCCCCCGGGGAGACGACGGAGGGCTACCTGGGGATCGACGTGGGCTCCATCAGCACCAATGTGGTGGTGATCGATGGCCAGCGCCGGGTCCTGGCCCGGGAATACCTGATGACCGCCGGCCGTCCCCTGGAGGCGGTGAAGGAGGGACTGCGGCGCATCGGCGAGACCCTGGGGGACCGGGTGACCATCCTGGGGGCGGCCACCACCGGTTCCGGCCGGTATCTGACCGCGGATTTCATCGGCGCCGACCTGGTGCGCAACGAAATCACCGCCCAGGCCACGGCCTCCGCGATCATCGATCCCGAAGTGGATACCATTCTGGAGATCGGCGGCCAGGATTCCAAGTTCATCAGTCTGGAAAACGGGGCCATCGTGGATTTCATGATGAACAAGGTCTGCGCCGCCGGCACGGGCTCCTTCCTGGAGGAACAGGCGGAGAAGCTGGGCATCTCCATCAAGGGGGAGTTCGGCCGGCTGGCCCTGGCCAGCGACACCCCGGTGCCCCTGGGGGAACGCTGCACTGTGTTCATGGAGTCGGACCTGGTGCACTACCAGCAGCAGGGCGCGGCCAAGGAAGACCTGGTGGCCGGCCTGTCCTACTCCATCGTGCAGAACTATCTGAACAAGGTGGTGGAGGACCGGCGCATCGGCAACACCATCTTCTATCAGGGCGCCACCGCGGCCAACCGCGGCATTGTGGCGGCCTTCGAGGCGGTGCTGGGCAAGTCCATCACCGTACCCCCGCACCATGACGTCACCGGGGCCATTGGCGCGGCCATCCTGGCCATGCGGGAGCGGACCTGGAAGACGAGCCGGTTCAAGGGCTTCGACCTGGCCCAGCGGCAGTATGAGATCAGTTCCTTTGAATGTCAGGGCTGCCCCAACACCTGCGAGATCCGGCAGGTGAAGATCGCCGGGGAAGCGCCCCTGTTCTATGGCGGTCGCTGCGAAAAATACGAAATCTCCCGGGAGACCCGGCCGGTGGACCTGCCGGACCTGTTTGTGGAGCGGGAGGAGTGGCTCTACGGCCCCGAGCCGGAGGCGAAGGGGGACCGGGGCGAGATCGGGCTGCCCCGGGCCATGTTCTTTCAGGAACTGATGCCCTTTTTCCGGACCTTCTTCGAGACCCTGGGTTTCACCGTGGTCTATTCCGCCAAGAGCAACAAGGGCGTGATCCGCAAGGGCGTGGAGTGCATGGCGGCGGAGACCTGCTTTCCGGTGAAGGTGGCCCACGGGCATATCCTGGACCTGCTGGAGCGGGGGGTGAAACGCATCTTCCTGCCCAGTATCATCGACATGCCCCACCCCGACCCGGAGATCGGCCAGGGATTGGTCTGTCCCCTGGCTCAAACCCTGGCCTATACGGTGCCCGCGGCCATCAATCTGGAGGCCCGGGGGGCGCATCTGCTGAGCCCGGTGATCTATTTCGGCCGGGGCCGGAAGGAACTGCGGCGGTCGCTCCAGCCTCTGAAACGGGAGCTGGGGGTGAGTGCGCTGGCCCTGGAACGGGCCCTGCGGCGGGGCCTGGAGGCCCAGGCGACCTTCTACCGGCGTCTGCAGGCGCGGGGCCGGGACATATTGGAGAAGCTGAAGCCGGGGGAGGTGGCCATGGTGATCGTCAGCCGCCCCTACAACGGTTTTGACCCCGGGGTCAACCTCAATCTGCCCCGGAAACTGCGGCAATTGGGCGTCCTGGCCATCCCCATGGACATGCTGCACCTGGAGGAGGCCCCGGACCGGGACGAGCTCCAACCCATGTACTGGCGCTTCGGACAAAAGATCCTGGCCGCGGCCCAGATCATTCGCCGCGACCCGCGACTGTACGCCATCTACGTGACCAACTTCAGTTGCGGCCCCGACTCCTTCATCGAACACTTTTTCAAGGACACCATGCGAGGCAAGCCCTATCTCGAGATCGAAATCGATGAACACTCGGCGGACGTGGGGGCGGTGACCCGGCTGGAGGCCTTCCTGGACAGCCTGAAGAACGTGGCGCTGCAGCCGGTGCGGAAGAAAGAGCCCGCCGCGGGGCAGCGGGTGTCCAATACCCGGCGGCGCAAGGTCTTCCTGCCGCCCATGACCGACCATGCCCTGGGCATTGTGGCGGCCTTCGAGGCCTGTGGGGTGGAGGCGGAGCTGTTGCCCGAATCGGACGAAGAAACCCTGACCCGGGGCCGGCGTCTGACCTCCGGCAAGGAATGCTACCCGCTGATCCTGACCACCGGCGACATGGCCAAGATGGTGGCGCGGCCGGACTTCGACCCCGAGAGAAGCGCCTTCTTCATGCCCGGGGGCGACGGCCCCTGCCGGTTCGGACAGTACCATCGCCTGCAGCGGCTGATCCTGGACGAGCTGGGCTATCCCCAGGTGCCGGTCCTGGCCCTGAACCAGACCGAGACCCTGTATGCCGAATCCGGCCTGGTGGGGGAGGATTTTCCCCGCATCGCCTGGCGAGGAGTGGTGGCCGTGGACCTGCTGGAAAAGAAGGTGCGGGAGACGCGGCCCTACGAACGCTACCGGGGGGAAAGCGACAAGGTTTATGACCACTACCTGAAGCGGGTCTATGAGACCCTGAAGACCCGGGGCGATCTGGTGAAGACCATGCGGGAGGCGCGGCTGGCCTTCGAGGCGGTGTCCCTCAACGGCTACCGGGACAAACCGGTGGTGGGCGTGGTGGGTGAGATCTACACCCGGGCCAACCGGTTCGCCAATGAAAACGCGGTGCGGGAGATCGAGTCCCTGGGCGGCGAGGTCTGGCTGGCCCCCATCAGCGAGTGGCTCCTCTACGTCAACTACACCGCCAAGCGGCGGGCCTGGCACCTGCACAAGTTCATGAACTTCATCGAGGTCTATCTCACCGAGCGGGCCCAGCACAAGGAGGAGCACCGGCTCACCGAGGTCTTCCAGGGCTGCATCCGCAATCTGGAGGAGCCGCCCATCCCCCAGACCCTGAACTATGCCCGGGATTATCTGCACGACTCCTTCGAGGGGGAGGCCATCCTGAGCATCGGCAAGTCCCGGGACTTCGTCCGGAAAGGCGTCTCGGGGCTGGTGAACATCATGCCCTTCACCTGCATGCCGGGAACGGTGGTCAATGCCCTGTTCAAGCGCTTCCGGGAGGAGCATGACAATATCCCCTTCCTGAACCTGTCCTATGACGGTCAGGAGCAGACCAATACCCGCACCCGCCTGGAGGCTTTCATGTACCAGGTGCGCCAATACCGGGACCACCGCGGCTGAGGGGCGGGACGCGGGCCGAGTACCTGACGCAGAACTCTTGGGAAGAAAGGGCCAGAGGGCACACCCTCCTGCCCTCTTCCCCAAATCCACTCTGCCATCCCTGAAACCCTAAGCTGAAAGGAGCTTCCATGGGAATCTGCCCCCGCTGCCAGCAGGACATCGCCGACGACGCCGTGATTTGCCCCCACTGCCAACATCACCTGCGGGAAGACTCCGGAGAGCGTCTTGCCACCCCCGAAGACCGGCAGGTAAGCGCCCAGATGGAGGCCCTGGAGGGCATGATCCCCCCCGCCTACCAGGTGCGGCCCGGCTATTATCTGAAGGAGGGCTGGGCCTTGTTCAAACGGAACGTCCCCGGCTTCGTGGGCTACAGCCTGGCCTGGGTTCTGGTCCAGATGGCCCTGAGTTCCTTGGGAAGTTTGGGCCGGGTGGTCAATTTGGTGGTGTCCGTGCCGCTGATGGCGGGCCTCCTGGTGGTGGCGGCCAAATTGCGGCGGCAGCAGTCGGTGGAAGCCAACGACTTTTTGAGCGGCTTCCACTACCTGCTGCCCCTGGCGTTATACGGCATCGTCAGTACGGTGCTTATCGGGCTGGGGTTCATCCTGTTGATCTTGCCGGGGGTCTATCTGATGGTGAGTTACATCTTCGCGGCTCTGACGATCATCGACCGCAAGCTGGACTTCTGGCCGGCCATGGAATTCTCCCGTAAGGTGGTGCACCGGCAATGGTTCGGGATCTTCGGCTTCCTGCTGCTGCTGTTTCTGGTCAACCTGGGCGGGTTGTTGGCCTTGGGCGTGGGGGTACTGGTGACCCTGCCCTGGAGCATCTGCGCCATCACGGTGGCTTACGACGACATCCTGGGGTTGCGGGCAGACAGTTATTAGCGCGATATGGAGAAAGGCTTTTCGGGGAGGGGGCCGGAGGCCTCTTCCCCCTCCCCGAAACCCCTCCCCCAACCCCGAAAATTGAGATTAGACCTCGACCATGGGAAGAAGAACAGACATTTCCCTCACCTGTACCTGCGAAGCAAAGTTTTTAAACACCCTGCCAGTATTTGATTGCGAAAAATAACAATACCCCCCGTGGGATGATGGCTGAGAGAATGATTCTCTGGAAAATCGGCTGGTGTGGTGGCGGCGGGCCGGGCCCGACCCGGTTTTTCCGGGGGAAGGCCCACCCCCGTGAGTGAGGCGGAGCTCATCGATGTGGTGGTGACCCTGCCCCTGCCCCACCCCCTGACCTACCGGCTGCCCCCGGAGTTGGGCCCGGCCCCGGTGGGCGCGGCGGTGCGAGTGCCGGTGGGGCGGCGACAGGTGGTGGGCTATGTCTGGAGGCCGACGGCGACGGTGCCCGACGCCGCCCTGAAGTCCGTCACTGCCGTCCTGGATTCGGTCCCCCGGTTCGGCCCGGACCTGCTCAGTTTTTTCCAATGGCTGGCGGAGTACTACCACTACCCCCTGGGGGAGGTAGTGCGCACGGCCATTCCGGGCGGCGGCGGGCACCGTCAGCCCCAGGCCGAGCAGTGGATCGGCCGGATCATTCCTTCCCCCCCTCCCCCACCCCGGTTGGGACCCAAGGCCAGGGCCCTCCTGGCCCTTCTGGAGGAGGCCGGGCCCTGTCCCGTGGGCGAACTCGCCCGCCAGATTCCCCGGCCCCATGCCAGTCTGAAACGGCTGGCACAGTGCGGCCTGGTGGAGATCAGCCGCCGGCCGGTGCGCCATGACCCCCTGGCGGCACCGACCCTCCTCCCCCCGCTTCTCCCCTTCACGCTCAGCTCCGAGCAGGCGGCAGCCGCGGCGGCCATTAGCGACGGAGTGGCCCGCGGCGCCTTTTCCCCCTTTCTGCTCCACGGGGTGACGGCCAGCGGCAAGACGGAGGTCTACCTGACCGCAGCCCGGGAGGCCCTGGCCGCGGGGCGCACGGTCCTGGTGCTGCTGCCGGAGATCGCCCTGACCCATCCGGTGGGGGTGGCCTTCCGGCAGCGCTTCGGCCCCGAGGTGACCCTCCTGCACAGCGGCCTTTCCGAGGCGGCCCGGCTGGACCAGTGGCGGCGCATCGCCGCCGGGGAGATCCGGGTGGTGGTGGGGGCGCGTTCGGCGGTGTTTGCGCCTTTAGACCGTTTGGGCCTCATCGTGGTGGATGAGGAGCACGACCCGGCCTATAAACATGAGGGCGGCCTGCCGTATCAGGCCCGGGATGTGGCCCTGTACCGCGGGAGCCTGACCGGAGCGACGGTGGTGCTGGGGTCGGCGACCCCATCGGTCACCACCTTTTATCGGGCCCAAAAAGGTCTGTGCCACTACCTGGAACTCAGCCGCCGGGTGACGCCTCAGCCGCTCCCCCAGGTGCATTTGCTGAATCTCCGGGAATATCGGCAGGGACGGCGCCTGCCCCTGATCTCCACGCCGTTGCGGCTGGCCCTGGCCCAGACCCTGGCGCGGGAAGAACAGGCCCTGCTCTTTCTCAACCGCCGGGGTTACGCCAACGTGCTCTTCTGTCTGTTCTGCGGGCATGTCTGCCAATGCGTCCATTGCAGCGTCTCCCTCACCCTGCACCAGGGCCCCGGCCAGCTGCGCTGCCACTACTGCGGGTTTGCCCAGGCGATTCCCCCGGTCTGCCCGGAGTGCCGCTCTCCGGCCCTGAAGCGCTACGGGGTGGGGACCGAGCAGGTGGAGCAGGAGGTGGCCCGGCTCTTCCCCCAGGCCCGGGTGGCCCGGGTGGATCGGGACACCGCCCCCCACAGCCGCCAGGCCGTGGCCCTGTTCGAGGAGTTCCGGGCCAAACAGTGGGATATCCTGGTGGGCACCCAGATGCTGAGCAAGGGTCACGATTTTCCCCAGGTGACCCTGGTGGGGGTGGTGGCGGCCGACCTGAGCCTGTATTTTCCCGAGTATCACGCCGGCGAGCGCACCTTTCAGCTTTTGAGCCAGGTGGCGGGGCGGGCGGGGCGGGGGGAGGAACCCGGGCAGGTTTTGATCCAAACGCTGCACCCGGAGCACTACGCCCTGCAGGCAGCCCGGGACCACGACTACGCCCGGTTTTATGCCGCCGAGCTGGCGGGCCGGCGGGAGTTGGGGTACCCGCCGTTCAGCCGGCTGGCCCTGGTGCGGTTCCAGGGCGGCGACGCCGGCCGGGTGGAGCGGGCGGCCCGACGGACCGCGGCATATCTATCCACCTGGGCCAGAAAGATGGGGGGGGCGGGAAACTCCGTGCAGCTGTTGGGGCCCACCCCGGCCCCGGTGGCCCGCCTCAAAGGTCAGCACCGGTGGCACCTGCTGCTGAAAAGCCCCCGGCGCCAACCTCTGCACCGCCTGTTGGCCCGCCTGCGGGAGGACCAGCCGAAGCTCACCGGTCCCGGCGTGGGCCTCCAGATTGACGTGGACCCCGGAGATCTGCGCTGACCGCCGGGGTCCGACCCACGGGTAATGATACTGCGGGGGGCAGAGTCCTGAGGACCCGGCCCCCCGCTTCTGTTTCCGGCCGGGACCGGCAAATCCGGTCCCGACGACGACAAACCTCCGAAAATCAGCTCGCCGCCGAGTTAGAAATCCCGGAATTGCTCGTCATCCAGGGGGATGACCTGTTCCGGAGAGACGATCCGTGCCTGGCCGGCCGGGGCAGTCATCCGGGCTGGAGCCTTTCTCTTGGGGACCAGGGACAGCAGTTTATGGCTGGCCCCGCCGGGCAGGGCTGCTGTCAAAGACCGTCCCGGGGAGGCACTCTGGCCGTTTTGACGGCCGCCCACCAGCATGACCAGCTCTCCCACAACCCCCTTCATCTGTTCGGATTGGGCCGACAATTCCTCGGAGGCGCTGGCCGACTCTTCGGCGTTGGCGGCATTGGCCTGGACCACCTTATCCATTTCATTGACAGCCCGGCTGATCTGCTGCACCCCCTGGGCCTGCTCGTTGGAGGCCGCAGCGATCTCGCCCACCAAATCCTTGACCCGGGCAGTGCTGGCACGGACCTGGGCAAAGGCTTCGCTGGTCCGGGCCACCAGTTCGGAGCCGCCCCGGATGCGGGTTACGGTGGTTTCGATGAGGGCGGCGGTGTTTTTGGCCGCCTCCGCCGCCCGCATGGCCAGGTTGCGGACCTCATCGGCCACCACCGCGAAGCCGGCCCCGGCTTCCCCGGCCCGGGCCGCCTCCACCGCGGCATTTAGGGCCAGGAGGTTGGTTTGGAAGGCGATTTCGTCGATGGTCTTGATGATTTTGGCAGTCTCATCGCTGGCGGTGGAAATGTCCCGCATGGACGCAGTCAACTCCGTCATGGAGGTATTGGCCGTAGCCACCACATTGTCGGCGTCCGCCATCAGGGAATTGGCCTGGGTGGCATTGTCGGCGTTCTGGGTGGTCATGGAAGACATCTCTTCCAGGGAGGAGGAGGTCTCCTCCAGGGCGGCGGCCTGTTCTGAAGCCCCTTCCGCCAGCTGTTGGGAGGCGGAGGAGACCTGGCTCGAGGCCGCGGTCACCTGATCGGCCCCCTCGGTAAGGGCGGCGATGATCCGGGTGATGGGACGGGTGATGCCCAGGGTGATGCAGATGGCGAGGACGATGCCGATGACGACGGCCAGACCCAAGCCCACCAGTAACAGAGAGGAGGCCGAGGTAAGGTCGGTAAGGGAATTCTCGGCCTTGCCTTTAGTTTCCCCCAAACCGGTCTGGGAAATCTCCTGGTTGGCCTTCAGGACCATCCCGCCGACGACGTTGCGTTTAGCGCCAATCTCCTGCAGGCCGGTCCAATTTTGCAGGAGTTCGCCCAGGGTGTTCTTATAGGCCAAGGCGGCCGACTTGATCTTTTCCAGCTCCTCCAGGTTTTTCTGCCGGCGGGTCTGGGCACGTATGGCAGAGAGTTTCTGGTCGACCTCATCAAAATATTTTTGGGCCTCCTGGACGATCTTGGGGTCGCGCAGGGCCTGGGCCCGGAAGTTGGCGATGCGGACCCAGTTGCCCCGATCGATAACACCGTTGATATCGGCGATCTTCTCATATCGTTCCAACAGCTTGGCCGGCTCGACCCCGGCCTTGATCTCCCTTTTCAGATCTTCTTCCTGGTCGGCCAGATACCCTTCACAGTTCTTCATGAAGGTGGAGGCCAGATCCAGGAGGGACTGGCGCTGGGCCTGCAGGGTCTTGATCCGGGTCTCGGTGTCATTGGTCAGGTCTTCGTATTCGGTCAGCTTGGCCCGGGCCGTTTCCAGCCCCTGGCGCAGTTGGACCAGGTGAGAGAACCGGGCCGCCAGGGCCTCGCCCTCCTTGAGATGCCCTTTGGCTTCTTCCAGATACTTCCGGCCAACCTCCAGGAATTTCTTGTCCTCGGAATAATTGTAGCCCCGCAGGTTGTACATGGTGAGCAGGGCGGTGCGTTCCAGTTCGTTGGCAATGGTGACCTCCGGGACGAACTGTTGGACCATTGCCGTGGCGTCGTCCTTGACATCGTCCATCTTCCAGACCGCCACGCCCCCCAGGGCCAGGGTTATGACAATCAATAAGCCAAAGCCCAAACCGATCTTGACGGCCAACTTCAGATTTTGCATCGGTGCATCCTCCTTAATGCGAAAGTAACATCTCACCCCAACTGGTGAAAACGAATCCGGTCCTCCCAGGGCCTTTTACGGTGATCCAAACCGCCCCCTGGGGGTCTAAGCATGACTATTCCAAAAGGTATGCCATAGTCAGTGAATACACTATCGATTGTAATTTATAGTAGTTACTAATTAGAAGAATTTCCCCAGTCTTGTCCATTCAGACAAATCTGTCTTGATTTTGGAGACATGTCTTGGAAAGTGAGTCTATTCGGGGGAGAAAATGCTCCGCCGGGAGAGGCCGTATTTTTTCAGCAGGGCATAGAGGCGGGCCCGACTGAGGCCGGCCTGGCGGCAGGCCTCGGCAATGTGGCCGTGGGTGGCGGCCATGAGGTCTTCCAGATACTTCCGTTCCGCCGTGTCCAGGACGGCTCGGCGAAAACCTTTGTAGGACATGAGTACGGCTGGCGCTGGAGTAAGGGGAGCCAGAGGCGGCCTGGCGGACTCGACCGGGGCCCCGGCCCGCACCTGGGTAATCCGCAGGGTGGCGGGAAGGTGCTTGGGGAAGAGGGTGGGTTCATAAAAGGCGGCGGCCACGGCTTTTTCCAGGGTATTGATCAATTCCCGGGTATTTCCCGGCCAGTCATAGCCCAGGAAGACCTCGAGGCATTCCGGCGCCAGGCCTTTGAGTCCCAGGCCATATTTGTCACAGATGACGGCCAGATAGTGGAAGATCAGGTCCTTGAGGTCGGTCGGCCGTTGCCGCAGCGGCGGCAGGACAAGATGAACGGCCCTCAGGCGAAAGAGCAGGTCAGGCCGGAACAGCCCCTGGGCCGTCATCTCCTCGAGGTCCCGGTTGGTGGCGGCGATGAGGCGGAAATCGCTGGCGACTTCCTGGCTGGCCCCCAGAGGCCGGTAGCGGTGTTCCTGGAGGACCCGGAGAAAGTTCTTCTGCACCGCAGGGGGCATCTCTCCCACTTCATCCAGGAACAGGGTGCCGCCGTGGGCCTGTTGGACCAGGCCTTCCCGCCGCCTTTCGGCCCCGGTGAAGGCTCCCTTTTCATGTCCGAAGAGGACGCTGGCCAACAGGGTTTCAGGCAGAGCGGCGCAGTCCACCACCACCAGATGGCCCTGCGCCCGGGAGCTATTGACATGGATGGCCCGGGCGAACAGTTCCTTGCCGGTGCCGGTTTCGCCCGAGATCAGCACATTCACGTCGCTTTTGGCCGCCTGGGCCACCAGGTCCAGGCAGGTTTGCATGGCCGGGCTGCGTCCGACGATGCCGTCCAGGCGCAGGGCGACGGCTGGCCCGGGGGTGGCGGTGCGGTTGCGGCGATAGTGGAAGATGCGGCTGAGGGCCAGCAGGACGTCCTTGGGGGAGAAGGGTTTTTGTAGATAATCCCAGGCGTTATATTGAAAGGCGATCTCAGCCCCGTGGGGGTCGCCATGGCCGGTGATGATGATGACTTCCGGTCTGGAGGGACTGGCCTGCAGGGCGGGCAGAATTTCCAGGCCGTTGCCGTCGGGAAGCTGCACATCCAGAAGAATGACGTCCACGGGCTGGTCAAAGGCGGCGTCCATACCCTCCTTCAGGGTGTGGCACATGGTGGGCTGATGGCCCAGGCGTGTCACCATCTGGGCCAGCATCTCGGCCATCAGTGCGTCATCGTCGATAATCAGGACTCGCGCCATGGGAAGGTCACACTTTATGCGGTCCGGTCGTCCAGGACCTGGCGCACCACCTCCGCCAGGCGCCGCACTCCCAAGGGTTTGGTCAGAAATTGACAAATCCCCAGGCGACGGGCGTCGGCCAAGGTATAGCGTTCGGAATGGCCGGTGCAGAGAATGATGGGCATATTCGGACGCAGGTTAAGAATCTCCTTGACGAAATCCAACCCGGCCAGCTCAGGCATGGTCAGGTCGGTGATCACCAGGTCGAAGGCCCGGGGATCGTTCTGGAAGAGCTGCAGGGCCTGGAGGCTGCTGGTTTGGCCGCAGACCCAGTATCCCAGGGACTCCAGGGCGGTTCGGCCCACTTCCACCAAGGCCGGCTCATCGTCCACCAGCAGGATGGTCTCGGTTCCCCGGGGGAGGTCAGCGGGCAGTTCCGATTCCGGGATGAGTCCCCCTTCCTGGTGCCGGGGCAAATAGACCGTGAAGCTGGTGCCCTGCCCCGGCTGACTGGAGACGGTGATGTCGCCGCCATGCGCCGTGACGATACCGTGCACCACCGCCAGCCCCAAACCCGTCCCTTCTCCGGCCGGCTTGGTGGTGAAGTAGGGTTCGAAGACCCGGCCGACCACCTCGGAGGGCATGCCAGGCCCGCTATCCGTTACGGTCAAACGCTGGTACAGCCCCGGGACCAAGGAAGTCAGACCCAGGTCGGCCGGGTCGGAGACGATCACGTCATCCAGGGTGATCTCCAGACGGCCGCCGCGGTCCCGCATGACGTAACCGGCATTAGTACACAGATTCATGAGAATCTGCTGCATTTGGGTGGGATTGGCCAGGATGCTGGAGTCACTGTCGATGGCGGTCTGGATGGTGATGGTGGTGGGCAGGGAGGCCCGCAGGAACTTGCTGGTCTCCTTGATCACGGGACTGAGTTGGATGATCCGGCGCTCCTGCTCCTCCTGCCGGGTAAAGGTGAGGATCTGGCGCACCAGGTCCTGGGCCCGGTGGGCGGCCTGGAGTATCTGGCCCAGGTTCTCTTGCTCGACGGGGTCGTTGACTTCGGAAAACATCTCCAGCATTTCCGCATAGCCGATGATGACGCCCAAAATATTGTTGAAATCATGGGCGATGCCGCTGGCCAGGGTGCCGATGGCCTGCATCTTCTGGGCTTGGAAGAGCTGGTTTTCGAGGGTCTGTCTGACCTTCTCCGCCTTAACGCGGTCGGTGATATTCCGGGAAACGCCGGTGACGCCACAGACCTGGCCTTGGTCGTTAAAGATCGGGGTCTTGATGGTTTCAAACCAGATTTCTTCTCCGGAATCTTTGACAATACGGTCTTCGAGGCGCAAGGGTCGACCGCTGGCCATCACCTGATGGTCCTCGACGATAAAGCGCTGGGCCAGCATCGGGCCCCAACTCGGCGCCGCCCGGCGTCCCAGGACCTCTTCCGCCCGGAGGTGGGCCTCCCTCAGAAAGGCCTGGTTGACCATGATGTACCTCCCCTGCTCATCCTTGAGCCAGGCCATGTCGGGGATGGTGTCCAGGATGGCCCGCCGCTGGCGTTCGATCTCCCGCAGGGCCTCGGCGGCCTGTTGCCTCGCGGTGACATCCACCACCAGGCCGGCCATGCGCAGGGGGAGGTCGTCTTTATCCCGGATGACGATGGCCTGGGAATTCAGGATACGGAGGTTCCCGCCGGGTCCCTGGACCCGGTAGGTGAAATTATACGCTCTAGCTTCGGTGACGGCCTGGAGAATTTGCCGCTCGGCCTCTTCCCGGTCTTCGGGGTGCACCAGTTCCTTCCAGGCCTGAAAGGTCCCGTCGAAGGCCCCCGGCTCCAGTCCGAAAAGCCTTTGGGCACGATCGTCCCAATAAACCTCCCCGGTCTGCAGATTCCAGGTCCAGGTGCCGGCCCCGGCGGCGTCCAGGGCCAGTTGCAACCGCAGCCGATGTTCCCGGAGGATGGCTTCGGTCCATTTATGTTCGGTAATGTCCACCAAAACGCCGATGAGTCCGGCCACCGTCCCGTCCATTTTGGTATAGGTGGCCGTATGGAGCATCACCTGGCGCAACACCGCGTCGGTCCGGGGCATCCGGGTCTCATAGAGTTGCACCCCCGGTTGCCGGAACAATTCGGCATCCTTGGCACTATAAAACTCGGCCAGATAAGGGGGATACAGCTCATGCACCGTTTTCCCCCTGATGGCATCCTGGGGCCGCCCCAGGAAATCGGCAAAGGCCTGGTTGCACCCCAGGAAAACCCCATCGGTGTCCTTGTAGAATATGGGGTTGGGAATGGCATCGAGAAGGGTGCGGAGGAAGTGGAGCTGCTCCTGGCGGGCGGCCTCGGCCCGCTGGCGGGGGGTGTTGTCCTCAAAGATACTGACGCCGCCCAGGAATTCCCCCGAGGGGGACAGGATACCCCGGAACCAGGCCCGCACCGGCGTCAGCTTGTTTCCGGTCTCGGAGAGATAGTCCCCTTCGTAGTAGCCCGTCTCACCGCAAAGAGAGGCGGTCACCGCGTCCCGCATGCGCTCATCCCGAAGCTGTTCCTGCATCCGGAAACCGGTGATCTGTTCCCGGGGAGCGCCGATGATGTCGGCAAAGGTATCATTCAGCGCCGTGATGACGCCGCGGCCGTCGAAATGCATAATCCCCAGGGGGGCGTTTTCGAAGACCTGGCGGTAGCGCTCGTCACTCTGGCGCAGGGCGGCCTCCGCCCGGAAGCGGGGGGCATTATCCCGCAGGATGACGGTCAGAAACGTCCCGGCGCGACTCTGCCAGGAGGCCAGGGAGAGGTCCACGGGGACGGTGGCACCGTCCCGGCGGCGGACCTCCAGGTCTGGAAGATGTCGGACGAGAGGATGGGGCGGCCCTGAAAAGAGCAGGTCCAGATGCGACTGGAGAGGCTGGCGCTGAGACTCGGGGAAGAGGTCCGGAAAGGTGAGGCCCTCCAGGTCGATCCCCTCATACCCCAGGAGGGCTTCAGCCTGGGGATTCCAGGAGATGAGGCGCCCTTCCGGGTCAACGATCAGGATGGCATCGGGGGCGCTGGCCATCACGGCGCGGAAGCGTTCCTCCGTTTGGGCCAGCACGGTGAGATACTGACTGTTTTGCAGGGCGACGGCGGCCAGGTCGCCGAAAAAGGCGATGCGCTCACGGTCCCGCTCGGTGAACCCGCCGGGTTTGTTGGCCAATCCCAGGAGCCCCAGGGCGCGGCCCTGGACCATGAGGGGAGCGAATAGGACATTATCCAGGCGGACATGACCCGGGGGCATGAACTGTTGCCAGGGGCTGCGGGAGAAATCGTTATCGTAGACGGGCTCGCCGCGGCTATAGGCCTCGGCCCGCAAACCCCGAATGGGCATGGGCAGATCAGGGGCCACGGTGCAGGACCGGCCGCCGGAGTCCAGAAACAGGACCTCGTTTTCCTGGGTGGTCTGATTGAGCAGGGCGACGTAGCCGGAGGTGGCCCCGATCAATTTCTTGCAAAAGTCAAAGATGGCCCGGGCGGTGGTGTCAAAGGGGGCGTTCTGCAACACCGCCTGGGAGGCCTCCAGCAGCGTCTGGGTTTCGGACCGGTGCTGCTGGGCGTCGCCCAGGGCCTGGAGCAGGGCCTGCTCCACCTGCCGGCGTCGCGAGATGTCCCGGGTTACCCCCACAATGCCGGTCGCCCGCCCACCACTATCGCGCAAGAAAGACATGCGGCTTTCGGTCCAGATGACGGAGCCGTCCCGCCGCACCACTTCCCAGTGCACCCCCCAGGAATGCTCGGGTTGGGGGGTTCTCCGGTTCTCCTCCAACTCCTGGTAGAAGACCCGCAGGGCTTCTTCCAGAGAGGCCGGAGTCAACAGCTCGGCCAGGGTCTTGGTGAGGGCCTGGTCGGGGGCATAGCCCGTGAGGCGGGTCACGGAGGGACTGAAATACGTGAAGGTCAGGTCCAGGTTCATGGTCCAGATGACGTCCTGGACATTTTCCGCCAGCAGGCGATACCGGGCCTCCGACTCCTGGAGACGGCGTTCCATCTCCTGTTTGTAAGCGTCAAGATGGATCACTTCTTGGGATGGCATAGGGTTTCCCAACCTAAACCACGCGTCAGCCCCACCAGGGACCTGCCTGTCGTGGTGTGGAATCTTTCCAAAAGTTTATCGGCTCTAAAGGTCCATGAGTTTAGCCGGACCCGGCCTGAATATTTCTGGACGGTTGCGGTGGCCTTCCTGCTGAGATATGGGGATACGTGGATGAGAGGCATGGAGGGTCGTTGTGCCGGGGGAAAGGCCCGTTATTGCATGGCAAATAACCTCAGGAAACCAAGAGGTAATCGTTCTTATTATTATTCTTTTGTGTTGACAAAATATTATATATGTATTGATAATACATGCCATAAAAATCTACCGGGAATAGGACGGTAGAATCCGGTTTTTCAGGATAGCACCCCGGAGGCCGGCCGACGTCATTTCTCCGGAGCGAGGGAGAAAAAGTTGACAAGAATTTCATCGATGATTAATTATCCTTCTATAGAATAATAATTCAGAACATATTCACGAAGACCACGACCACCCTCTCAGACGAATCTTTCTGACCTTTCTGACCTGGAGCCCTAATGTTCGATAACCCCCAGAGATCAAGGAAGATTTCCCATACCAACCTATCCCTTCACACCCAAATCGGACGAACTCAAACCCAGGGTCTCGTGACCCTGGAGTAAGACATTCACCTCCAGCCGCCGACCAGGCGCATGACAGTCAGACAAGTTATGGTCACCGGGAGGCCCCCCTGCATGCGTCCGGGCCCCCAGGGGCCGTCGCCCGGGGTGCAGGGAACAGGTCTCGGCTTGGCCCGGGGTAGCCGTTTCCCGGTACCGATTGCCCACCGAAAGCAGAAGGAGGAGTTCCATGCCGGAAAAAATGACGTGGACCGTCACCATCCAGGTGGCGGGGGGACCGACACTGGCCGATTCCCAGACCATGACCGTGGACGCCTACGACCTCATGGAGGTGTCGGTGCCGGATAATGCCGCCGGCAAGGAGGTCCAGGTGCAACCCGGGGAGGCGTCCCAGGTCCGTCTCCTGCTGATCAAATCCAGCGCCTATGGTGACAAGTTGACCTATAGCCTGGGCGCCGCGGAGGCCGACGAGGCCCAACGCATCCCCCTGGACACCCTGCAGGTGCTGGTGGGCAAGGGCTCGGTGGGGCTGTACGGCAAGCCGCCCCAGACCTTTTTCTTTTACAATACGCTGGGCCAGGACGCCACCGTCACCATCTGCGTCGGCCGCCTGGCCACCACCGTCTAAAGGGAAGCAGGGGATTCGGGACGGCGGCGCGCCACGTCCAGCCGGCCGCGCCCGGCAGCCTGATCCCGGTACATCCGTCACTGTCCTGAGGACTTGCAGCTGACCGCAGAACACCTGGCGGTGGGCCGCGGCGAGACCATAAGAGGAGGGGTTCCATGCCTGTGACCTTATCGTATCCCGGCGTTTACATCGAAGAGGTGCCCAGCGGGGTGCGCACCATCGTGGGGGTGGCCACATCCATCACAGCCTTTGTGGGCCGGGCCTTGCGGGGGCCGGTCAACGATCCGGTACGCATCGCCTCCTTTGCCGACTTTGAGCGGTCGTTCGGAGGCTTGTGGGCCGAGAGCACCCTGAGTTATGCCGTCCAGCAGTATTTCCTGAACGGCGGCACCGATGCCGTCATCGTGCGGCTCACCAACGGCGGCGCCGCGGCCCGTTTCAGTCTGACCCCGGAGGCGGGAGCGGACAACCTGGTGGTGGAAGCCAGCAGCGAGGGTGCCTGGGGCGACCACCTGCGGATCAGCGTGGACTACGACACCAAGGAGCCGCAACCCGACCTGTTCAATCTCTTCGTCACCGAGCTGGACCCGGACACGGGGAAACCCCGGGCCACGGAGACCTTTCGCAACGTCTCCATCCTGGCGGCCTCCCCCCGCTACGTGGGCAAGGTGCTGAAATCGGAATCGGCCCTGGTGCGGGTGCCGGACCCCCATCCGGCGCCGGTCCCCACGGTGCGGCCGGCGGCCATCGCGGCCGCCGCCCCGGTCGGTCCGGCGGCGGCGGGGAGCAACGGGGCGGAGTTGGGATTCGCCCAGTACGAGGGCAGCAAGGCGCAGAAGACCGGCATCTATGCCCTGGAGAAGACGGACCTGTTCAACCTGCTGGTCATTCCGCCCTTTACCCGGGAGACGGACGTGGCCACCACCACCTGGGCCAAGGCCCTGCAGTACTGCCAGGAGCGGCGGGCCCTGCTCCTGGTGGACCCGCCGGCGCTCTGGCGGCAGGTGGCCGATGTCACCAACGCCGGCACCGGGGTGGATAGCCTGAATCTGCGGCAGGAGAACGCCGCCATCTTTTTCCCCCGCCTGTCCATGGCCGATCCTTTACAGGAAAACCGCCCGGCGGAATTCGCCCCCGGCGGAGCGGTGGCCGGCGTCTTTGCCCGCACCGACGCGGCTCGGGGCGTCTGGAAGGCCCCGGCCGGCCTGGAGGCCACCCTGTTGGGCGTCACCGCCTTGACCACCAAGCTGACCGATGCCGAGAACGGGGTCCTCAATCCCCTGGGGGTCAACTGCCTGCGGACCTTCCCGGTGGCGGGAAATGTGGTCTGGGGGGCCCGCACCTTGAAGGGGGCCGACCGCTTGGCCTCGGAATGGAAGTATATCCCGGTGCGGCGGCTGGCCCTGTATATGGAGGAGACTCTCTACCGGAACACCCAGTGGGTGGTGTTCGAGCCCAATGACGAGCCCCTGTGGGCCCAGATTCGCCTCAACGTGGGCGCCTTCATGCATAATCTCTTCCGCCAGGGGGCCTTTCAGGGCCGGACCCCCCGGGAGGCCTACTTTGTCAAGTGCGACAAGGAGACCACCACCCAGAACGATATCAATCTGGGCATCGTCAATATCGTCGTGGGCTTTGCACCTCTGAAGCCAGCGGAATTCGTGGTCATCAAGATCCAGCAGATGGCCGGCCAGATTCAAACCTGACGGTAGTGTCCCAGCCTTAGCCGGGGACCGGCGGCTGTGGCCCCCGGTTCCCCCCAACCCGACCTGTGAGTGCAGACGGAAACTGACGGAAGAGGTGATCCCATGGCACAATTTTCCGTAAACCCCCAGCGTTTTGATCCCTACAAGAACTTCAAATTTCGCCTGAAATGGGACGGCCGCTACGTGGCCGGGGTCAGCAAGGTGAGCGCCCTGAAGCGCACCACCGAGGTGGTGAAGCACCGGGAGGGGGGCGACCCCAGCACCAGCCGCAAGTCCCCGGGCCGGAGCGAATACGAGGCCATCACCCTGGAGCGGGGCGTGACCCATGACCCCGAATTCGAGAAGTGGGCCAATAAGGTGTGGAATTTCGGCTCCGGATTGGGCATGGAGGTCTCCCTGAAGGACTTCCGCAAGGACATCATCCTGGAGATGTATAACGAAGCCGGGCAACTGGCCCTGGCCTACAAGGTCTATCGCTGCTGGGTGTCGGAATTCCAGGCCCTGCCGGACCTGGACGCCAACGCCAACGCGGTGGCCATCCAGACCCTGAAGCTGGAAAACGAGGGTTGGGAGCGGGATTACGAAGTGGGTGAGCCTGAGGAGCCGACCTTTACGGAGCCGTAAACCACCGCCAAGGTTCGCCGTTCTGAGGTAAGAGGGTTGAATTCGGGCGACACGCGGGGCGGTAGGCCCCGGCGTTCTGTGGGTGAGGCGTCATGCGACCTGTATCGGCGGGAGAATTACTGGCGGCGTGGGAACTGGGAAGAGGTCGGGGACCGCAGGAGAAGGCCCTGGCCCTCCTGCGGGCGGCCTGCCCGGAGACGCCCGGGGAGGTCCTGGCGGACCTGCCCCTGGGGGAACGGGACCGCCGCCTCCTGAGGCTGCGGGAGCAGGTCTTCGGCCCCCGGCTCACCGGGGTGGCCGCCTGCCCCGGCTGCGGGGAGCGCTGGGAGGTGGATCTCGGCACCGCCGAGCTTGGCCTGGAGCCGGAGGGCGGCGGCGGCGCTCCCCCGGACACCCCCATACTCTGCCAGCACGACGGCTATGCGCTCACCTTGCGTCTGCCCACCGGCCGCGACCTGATTGCGGCCGGCCAGGCCCCGGACCTGAGGGCGGCCCGGGAGGTCCTGCGGGACCGGTGCATCGTCTCGGCCAGGCAAGGCGCGGATACGGTCGCGATGGGGGACCTGCCCCCGGAGGTGGTGGCCGCGGCCATGGCGCGCCTGGCCCAGGCCGACCCCCAGGCCGACGTGCAGTTGGCGCTGACCTGCCCGGCCTGCACCCACCACTGGCAGGTGACCTTCGACATCGCCACCTTCCTGTGGACCGAGCTCCAGGCCTGGGGAGAACGCCTCTTGCGCCAGGTGCACGTCCTGGCCCGGGCCTACGGCTGGCGCGAGGCCGACATCCTGGCCTTGAGTCCCTGGCGGCGGCAGTTTTACCTGGAAATGGTGGGCTCATGAGCGATTTCTTCAGCCGTCTGGCGGCCCGCAGCCTGAACCTGGCGCCCCGCCTCGAACCCCGGCTGCCCTCCCGGTTCGAATCCCCGGGCTGGGAGGAACATCACCTGGCCTGGGAGAACAGCCTCGAAAGCGAGGCCCTGTTCCCCCCCACCACGGCTCCCCCGGGGGGCGAACCCGACCGCGGGCCCCCGCCGGCCGAATTTTTTCCCCCCGCCGGCGAGAGTCGGGAGAACCCCCTGGGCCCCTTCCCTACCCTCTCCCCGACCCCGACGGCATCGCCAGCGGGGGATGTAACCCGACAACGCGGGGTGGAACCCGGGATGGCAGAAGCGAAACTCGGGCCTGTGCAGCCGGTGACTCCCGCACCCCAGTCTCCCTTCCCGGAGGGGGACACGGCCCCGGCGGGGGCGGCCTGGCCCCCGACGCCTGCCGAAAGACCGGCTGAGGCCCCTGCCGTTCTGGTGGCCGCGGCCCCTGGGGAGCGTCCCCAGCCCCCGCCCGACCGACGCCGCCCCCAGCCCCCGGAGCAGCGGGGAATGGACTCCCGGCGAGAGGTGGCGGCAGCCGCCCCGTCCCCGGTTGCAGGGTCTCCTGACCCCCATTCTGGGTCAGAAGCTCCGCCGGAGGTCGCGGCACCCGGCTCTCCCAGAGTCATCCGGCCCGCAGCCCCGCCGGTGCCGGCTGCGCCGGTCTCGGCCGTGCCGGTGCCGGCCGTGCCGGAATCCCCCGCCTCCGCCAGCCGGGAGGCAGCCGAAGGCGTCACCCCGCCGCCTCCCACCATCACGGTCAGCATCGGCCGGATAGAGATCAAGGCCATCCCGGCGGCCGCGGCGCCCGCCCCGCCGCCCCGGAAGCCGCCGGCGCTGATGACCCTGGACGACTACCTGAGACAGCGCCACCGGGGAGAGAACCGATGAGCAACGCCCTGGCCTTGGCCGGCGTCACTGCGGTCCTCAAGGACCTGTTGAACAACGGCCTGATCGACCATGATGCCGTAAGCCACGTGGGGCCGGTGGAGGTCACGGCCCTGCCTCCGGACCGGATCAAGACCAACGGCGGCGAACCCAGCCGTCTCAATCTGTTTCTCTACCAGGTGACGCCCAGCGGCAGTTGGCGCAATACCTCCCTCCCGGCCTTCGATGGGGAGGGACGGCGCCTCACCAACCCGCCCCTGGCCCTGGACCTGCACTACCTGCTCACAGCCTACGGCGCCGAGGAATTCCACGGGGAGATCCTGCTGGGGTACGGCATGCACATCCTCCATGAAACGCCGCTGCTGTCCAGCGCCCTCATCCGCCGGGCCCTGGCGTCGCCCTCGCCGGTGGATGGCAGCGCCCTGCTGCCCGAGCCCTTCAAGACCCTGGCGGCCTCGGAACTGGCCGACCAGGTGGAGCAGGTCCGCATCATCCCCCAGACCCAAGGCATCGAAGAGATCAGCAAATTGTGGGCGGCGCTGCAGGCCCACTACCGCCCCACCGCAGCCTATCAGGTCTCGGTGGTGCTCATCACCGGCCGCAAACCCACCCGGACGCCCCTGCCGGTGCAGGAGCGCCGGATCAAGGTCCTCCCCTTCCGCCAGCCGGTGATCGAAACGGTGACACCGCAATTCGCCCCGGCGGGGAGCAGTTTGGCTATCGCAGGCTACAATCTGGCGGGGGAGACGGTGCAGGTGCGGCTGGGAGAGCAAGTGGTCAGCCCGGCTCCGGCCCAACTCCAGGATGACCGCATCGACGTCACCCTGCCGGCCGGACTGCGGGCCGGGGTGACCACAGTGCAGGTGGTCCACGCACTTGATCTGGGAACCCCGGTGGAGCCCCACGGCGGATTCGAGTCCAACCTGGGGGTGTTCATCCTGCGGCCCACCATCACCGCTACGCCGGTGAATATTGTCACCCAGGTGGAAAACGGCGTCCCGATGAAGACGGGCGGGGTGCGGGTGGACGTGACCCCCCCGGTGGGCCGCCGGCAGCGGCTGAGCCTGCGTCTGAACCAGTTTAATCCGCCCCCGGGCACGGTGGCCCGGGCCTTCGAATTCCCGGGACCGTCGGAAAACGGCATCACCGACCCGGCCCAGGAGGAAACCCCCTCCATCACCATCCCCATCAAGATCAAAGCGGCGGAGGCGGGGCAGTTTCTGGTGCGCCTGTCGGTGGACGCGGCGGAGAGCGATTTGGGACGCGATCCGGCCACCGGGGCATTCAAATCGCCCACGGTAACAATTTGAGGGAGGCCCCGTGACGGAAGCCTGGCTGAAGGCCAACCAACGGTATTTGATGGCGTCGCTGGGACTGGTGCGACGAGCCCTGCAACGCCACCATTCGCCTCCGGGCCCTGGGGGGGGCCACCGGCCCGCCGAGGACCAGGCGCGGCGGGAATGGGAGGCGGCCCGGGCGGCACTGCCGTTCCCCAGTGCCCTGGACCGTCTGGTGGCGGCCTTCCGGTTGACCGAGTTTGAACGGGATACGCTGCTCTTGGCAGCCGGAGTGGAATTGGAGGGCACCTTTGCGTCCTTATGTGGCGCCTGTCAGGGCAGCCCCTCCCGCCCCCACCCGACCTTCGGCCTGGCCCTGGCCATCCTGCCCGGGGCCCACTGGAGCGCCCTGGCCCCCGGCGCGCCCTTGCGCCACTGGCACCTCCTGGAGCTGGGCAGCGGCGACGGCCTGACCACCAGGCCGCTGATCATCGATGAATGGGCCCTGCACTATCTCACCGGGACCCCCATCCTGGACGAACGCCTGGCGGTCCTGCTGCAGCCGGTTAGCCGGGACGGAGACCTGGCCCCCTCCCATCAGGCCGTGGTTAGGCGCCTGGTCCAGGCCTGGAAGCAGGCCCACGGCGGTGCTGAACTGCCCGTGGTGCAATTGTGCGGGGAAGACGCCGCGGACCGCCACCAGGTGGCGGCCCAGGCCGCCGAAGATTTGGGGGTGGCCCTGTACCGGCTGTCCCTGGGGCTGCTGCCGGCCCACCCGGCGGATCTGGACCTGTGGATGCGGTTGTGGCAGCGGCAGACCCTGCTCACTCCGGCCGTCCTATTGCTGGACATGCCGGCCGCGACCGCCGACGAGCCCCATCGGGAGCGGGCCCGGCTGCTGCTGGAACGCCTGGGCGGCGCCCTCATCCTCAGCGGCCGGGACCCCTGGTCCCTGGGTGAACGCCCGGGGCTCTCCCTGCCGGTGGGGAAACCCACCCTGGGGGAACAACGGCAGGTCTGGCTGCACGGCCTGGGCGGGGACACCCACCGGAACGGCCAGGTGGAAGCCTTGATCTCGCATTTTGATCTCAGCGCCGCCACCATCCGGGCGGTCTGCCGCCAGGCCGGCGGGGGGGCGGAGCCGGCGGGGGGGGCGCCTGAACCCGACCGCCTCTGGGAGGACTGCCGGGCCGCGGCCCGCTCCCGCCTGGAAGACTTGGCCCAACGCTTGGAGCCCGCCGCCACCTGGGACGATTTGGTTCTACCGGAGGCGCAACTCCGGACCCTGCGGGAGATCGTCATCCACGTCAAGCACCGGAGCACGGTCTATGACACCTGGGGTTTTGCCGCCCAGAGCCACCGGGGGTTGGGCATCAGCGCCCTGTTCACCGGCAGCAGCGGCACCGGCAAGACCATGGCCGCGGAGGTGCTGGCCCACGAACTGAAGCTCGACCTCTACCGCATCGATCTGAGCCAGGTGGTGAGCAAGTACATCGGCGAGACCGAAAAGAACCTGCGGCGGGTCTTCGACGCCGCCGAGGCCGGCGGCTCGGTGCTGCTCTTCGACGAGGCCGACGCCCTGTTCGGCAAACGCAGCGAAGTCAAGGACAGCCATGACCGCTACGCCAACATCGAAGTCAGTTATCTCCTGACGCGCATGGAGTCGTACCGGGGCTTGGCCATCCTCACCACCAACCTGAAGGGGCACCTGGACCAGGCCTTTTTGCGCCGCATCCGGTTTACGGTGCACTTCCCCTTTCCGGATGCGGCCCTGCGGGCCCAAATCTGGCGGAACATCTTCCCGACCGCCACCCCCCGGGAGGGCCTGGAGGCTACCAAACTGGCGCAGCTCAATCTGCCCGGCGGCAATATCCGCAATATTGCCTTGCACGCCGCCTTTTTGGCCGCGGACCGCCACGAGCCGGTGCGAATGGGCCACCTGCTGCAGGCGGCCCGGCACGAATACGCCAAGCTGGAGAAACCCTTGAGCCCCGCGGAGATCAGCGGATGGGAATGACACCCGACGCGTTCCACATCCAGATCGACACCCTGGTGCTGGAAGGGGTGGACGCCGCCGACGCCCCTGGTTTGGGCGAGGCCGTGACGCAGCACCTGACCCAATTATTACAGGATCAGGGAGTCCCGGAGTCCTTGGGGGAGAACCATCGGGTGGATACGCTTGACGGTGGCGCCATCAATCTCTCCCGCGGCCGCCCCCCTGCCGCCCTGGGCGCCCGCATCGCCATGGCGGTATATGAGGCGTTAAACCGATGAGCACCCGAACCGCAGTCCACCGGAACAAGCCCCCGGCCACGGTGTTGCCGTCCCCGATGGTGCGGCCGCCCTCCCGACTACGGACGGGAATCCCGGAGCTTGACCGCCCCCCGGTCACGGCGGGATTTGCGGGTCATGACTTCGGTCGCCTCCCGCTGCATGCCGAGTCGCCCCAGACGGCCGTTAGCTTCCGGGATTTCTGTCCCTTGTCCCTGGCCACCCCCCGGGCCTGTCCCTTCGGGGGCGCCTGTCACGTCTGCCCGCTTCGGGTGCAGGCGAAAATGAGGCTGAGCCGGCCCGGAGACCACCACGAACAGGAGGCCGACCGGCTGGCGGCGCAGATCGTGAGCCGGGAAGACGCCGGAGCCCCGGGAGATCGGGAGCAGACGCCGCCCGGGCCGGCCCCAAGCGGTGCCAACCTGCCCCTGCCCCCCGCCCTGCGTCAATTTTTCGAACCGCGTCTTGGCTGTGACTTCGGCCGGGTGCGGGTGCATAGCGACGGCGCCGCCGCGCAGGCCGCTGATGCGTTGGGGGCCCGGGCCTTCACGGTGGGAAGTGACATCTTCTTCGGAGCCCATCAATATGCCCCGGCCACCCGGGTCGGGAGAGGACTGCTGGCCCATGAACTGGCCCACGTGCGGCAACAGGGCCAGGATGGCCCCGAAAACGCCGGGCTGGCCTGGAGAAAGGGCAAGGAAGCCGATTCTCCCCCCACCGAAACCCCCGTTGACGGCAGTCCTGTCACCACCAGCCAGATGGACCAGATCACTCCCGGAGTGGAGCGTGCCCGGGAACTGGTCGATGGCGCCTTCAGCCGGCTGCGCCGCGTATCCGACTATTTCCAACCCGGGAGAGATCCACGCAATTACAGTCCTGAGGAGAGAGCCGCGGCGGAATTATTCCACCGCCATTTTAATAGCCAGAGGTCCGGTGACGCCTTGACCGTCAGGGAAAATTATGACCTCATCGGCAGTTCCCTGGCCGCCTTGACCGACTCATCCTTTCGGGTGGTCGACCCCGACCAACTCCCCGAGGAGGAAAGGGAATTCCTGGCCTACGTCCGGGGCCGGGACGCCACCATCTATCTGGCCGAAACCTTCTTCGAGAGCGAAGAGCCGGTGATTACCAGCGCATCCAGCCGCAGTACGGTGTCGGTTTTACCCAGAGCCTTTCCGGTGGAGACGAAGGCCCGGTGTATGATTCACGAGGTGGCCCATTTTCGGCTGGGAGTCGGTCATGCCGGCGGGGTGTTTGGTCTCGATGTCAGTAACTGCGCCAACGGGTTTCCGCTCCGAGACTTTGATCAAGCCGACGATAACGCCTATGCCTATGATCTCTTTGCCGCCTGCCTGGGGACCGGTGGGGCCGCAGCCTCCGGGCCGGCTGAAGGGGGGGAGGCGTCTGAATGAGGCACCGGCAAAACCGCCAAAGACGCACTGGTCCCCACGCCGTACCAAGGAGCTGGGTCCTCCCGAACCGACTCGGCACCTCTGTCCCAGCCGTGGGGGCGCAGGAGTTCGCCCCTTTCGGCCAGCCCCTGCCGGCGGCCCTGGGCCTGAACGCGGACCAGGCCCGGCATTGTCGTAAGGGAGAAACAAAGTGATGATGACCCTGGAGCCGATGCCCCTGCCCCCGAACCGCAAGGGGGCGCCTAGACCCGAAATGGTGCCTCTGGGAGGACCGTGCCCATGAGTTCATTCCCCGGCTCGCCCCGGTTGGTGAAAGGCGCCCTGGTGGGGATCGACCCGTTCAATCCCCTGGCCAGCGTGATCATCTTCCAATACAACCCGGACACCATGACCCGCACCCTGCAGCCCCAGACCGCCGGGGCCGAAGGCGGGGCCAAATCCGAGGCCCTGCGCCTGAAGGGGGCCCCGGTGGAGAGCATCAAGCTGGAGGTGGAGATCGACGCCGCCGATCAGCTGGAGCAGGCCGCCGACACCGCCGTGAGCATGGGCATCTACCCGCAACTGTCGGCGTTGGAGATGCTCATCTACCCCAAGAGCGCCCTGGTGGCGGCCAACACCGTGCTGCTAGCTTTGGGGACCATCGAGGTCATCCCGCCCGTGGCCCCCTTCACCCTGTTCATCTGGGGGCCGAAACGGGTGCTGCCGGTGCGGTTGACGGAGTTTTCCATCACCGAGGAGGCCTACGACGTCAACCTCAATCCCTTGCGGGCCAGGGTATCCCTGGGCCTGCGGGTGTTGAGCTATAACGATCTGCCCCTGAGCCATCCGGGCTACGGCATCTTCTTCGCCCACCAGGTCATGAAGGAGGTCATGGCCACCATCGGCAGCGTGGGGAACATTGCCGGTGTGGCGGGCGGTTAGAGTCCCCGGGATGGATGGGGCATGATCCGCTCCGATAATTATGGGGCGCCTGGCCCCAAATGGTTGCGGCCAGAAACAGATTGAGAGCGAGGTGAGGCATGTTCAGTCATACCAGCCGCTATTATACCCTGGAGACGGCTACGTATGAGACCCCCGAGGGCAAGGTGATCCGCTATGTCCGCCGGCGGTTCGTCCCCCGCCCGGACCAGCTGCCCCTGCTGACGGAGGTGGCGGTGGTCCAGGGGGACCGTCTGGACCTGATTACCGCCCGGACCCTGGGCGACCCGGAGCAGTTCTGGCGCCTGGCCGACGCCAACGATACCCTGGACCCCCAGGAGCTGACCGAGACGCCCGGCCGGCGGTTGCGGGTCCCGGTACCCCAGGCGTGAGACGAGCGTAGCATCATGGAGAGTCAGGGTTGATGAATTTCTTGGGTATCCATCTGACGCTGCTGATCGGGCCCACCGTGCCGGTTCCGGCCCCGCCGACGGTGATGGAGGCGCTGGCCGGGGTCGAAGTGACCCACAGCGACCAGGAGCCCTCGGGCTTTCAGCTGACCTTTCAGGTGGGGCGCAGCGGCCCCCTGGACCTGCTGGACTACGGACTGGTGAGCAACCCCCTGCTGCGGCCCGGCAACCGGGTGGTGCTCATCGTGAGCTTCAACGCCGCGCCCCGGGTGTTGATGGACGGCATCGTCAGTCATCAGCAGCTCGCCCCCTCCGACGCCCCCGGGGCCTCCACCCTGACCCTGACTGGGGAGGACGTCAGCCTGATGATGGACCGCGAGGAGAAGGCCGTGGAGCATCCGGCCCTGGATGAGACCCTCATCGCCCTGCGCATCATCGCCGGCTACGTCCAGTACGGGTTGATCCCCCTGGTGCTGCCCCCGCCGGTCATCGATCCGCCCCTGCCCATCGAACGCGTCCCGGCCCAGACCGCCACCGACCTGGAGTATCTCCAGGACCTGGCGGCCCGGCACGGGTATGTATTTTACGTGGCACCGGGACCGGCCCCCTTGACCAATACCGCCTACTGGGGCCCGCCCCGGCGCCTGGACCTGCCCCAATCGGCCCTGTCGGTGAATATGGGACCGGCCAGCAACGTCACCCATATCAGCTTCAGGAATAACGCCCTGGCCGCCACCCGGGTGGCGGGGCAGGTCCAGGACCGCCTTACCAACCAGAGCCTGCCGGTGCAGACCTTCGCCAGCCTGCGCCCCCCCCTGGCCACCCAGCCGGCCTGGCTGGTGCACGCGGCCGCGGGCCGCACCCGGCGGTTCCGGGGTTCGGGGCTTAACTTTATGCAGGCCATGTCCCGGGCCCAGGGGATGATGGAAGAGTCCGTGGACGTGGTCACCGCCGAGGGGGAGTTGGACGCCCTGAACTTCGGGGGACTTCTCCAGGCCCGGGGCCTGGTGGGGCTCCGGGGGGCGGGATACAGCTATGACGGCCTCTGGTATGTCAAACGGGTGACCCACAACCTGAAAAAAGGCGAATACACCCAGAGATTCACCCTGACTCGGGAAGGAGTGGGGGCCACCGTCCCCCTGGTGATGCCATGAACACGTTTTTCGGCAAATATCGCGGCAAATGCATGAACAACATCGACCCGATGCAGATGGGCCGCATCCAGGTCAGCGTCCCGGCGGTGCTGGGGGAGGGACGGCTCAGTTGGGCCATGCCCTGCGCCCCCTACGCCGGGCCCGGGGTGGGCCTGTTCGCCATCCCGCCGGTGGATGCCAACGTCTGGGTGGAATTCGAAGGCGGCAATCCCGACTACCCCATCTGGGGCGGCTGTTTCTGGGGCGCCGGGGAGGTCCCGGCGCTGCCGGCCCTGGCCGAAATCAAGGTCTTCAAGACGGACGGCGTCACCCTGACCCTGAGCGATCTCCCCGGCGTCGGCGGCTTCACCCTGGAGGTGGGACCCCCGGTGGTGCCCACACCCCTGAAGCTGGTCTTCGACGTCAGCGGCATCGAACTGAGCAACAGCGCCGCCAGTGTCAAGCTGACCCCGGTGAGCGTCTCGGTGAACAACGGCGCCCTGGAGGTGATCTGATGCCCAGCCCGATCTTCCACGTGGGGGCCACGGCCCTGTGCCCGCACGCCGCCCCCGTCACCGTGGTGCCGGGGAACCCCCGGGTCCTGGTGGGGGGGCAGCCGGTGGCCACCCTGGCGGACACCTATCTGGTGACGGGATGCGCCTTCACGGTGCCGCCGGCCAAACCCCAGCCCTGCGTCACGGTGCGCTGGCTGGTGCCCGCCACCCGGGTCCTGGCCGGGGGGCAGCCCGTCATCCTGCAGACCAGCACCGGCATCTGCCAGAGTCCGGAGCAGATCCCCCAGGGACCGCCCCTGGTGGTGGCGACGCAGCCCCGGGTCCTGGGAACCTGACGGGAGGCGATATGCAGATTGACTTCCCTTTCCATCTCGACGGACGCGGGCGCTCGGCCACCACCGGCGACGACGACCATATCCGGGATCTGATCGAGCAACTGCTGTTCACCGTGCCGGGGGAACGGGTCAATCGCCCGGATTTCGGCTGCGGCCTGCTGCAGTTGGTCTTTGCCCCCAACAGCGAGGAACTGGCCGCGGCCACCCAATTTCTGGTGCAGGGGGCCCTGCAGCAGTGGTTGGGCGACCTCATCCAGGTGGAGGCGGTGGAAGTGGCCCCGGAAGAGGCCACCCTGCGGGTCAGCGTGACCTATACCGTGCGGCGCAGTCAGCAGCGCCAGACCGCGGCGTTCAGCCGGGAGGTGTGACATGGCCGGACAATTCTGCTGCACCCAGCTCAAACGCCTGGCGGCCGTGCGGGCCCACCCGACCCTCAACGGCATCGACTATCTGGAGGTGTTGGACCTACAGGCCCCGTCGGACTCCCCCCGGCAGCGCACCCTCCTGGTCCACTGCCTCAAACCGGTGCCGCCGCTGACTGCGGCCCATGTGCAGATCGAAGGCGGGGTGCGCCTCACCCCGGTGAAGGTGGAGTGGGCCGCGCCGGCGGACAGCCTCCCGGCCGCCTTGGTCACGCCGGCGGAGCAGGCCTTCTTCAGCGGCCTGACCGACGCCGATCGGGTCCTGGTGGTGCGCACGGACTCGGCGGGGGACTATTCCTGGTACACCCTGGCCCTGACCCGGTCCGCCACCGAGTCGGAGCCGCCGGAGGATTTCGATCCCGTCGTCTCCCGGGTGTCCTTCAGCTTCAAGGTGGAGTGCGCCAGCGAGTTCGACTGCCAGGGCCGGGAAGTCTGCCCCCCGCAGACCTGGCCCACCCCCCAGATCGATTACCTGGCCAAGGATTACGCCAGCTTCCGACAGGTGGTGCTGGACCGGCTGGCCGTCATCATGCCCGACTGGCAGGAGCGCCACGCCGCCGATCTGGGGATCACCCTGGTGGAGCTCCTGGCCTACGTGGGCGATCAGCTGAGTTATCACCAGGATGCGGTGGCCACCGAGGCCTATCTGGGCACGGCCCGGCAACGCGTCTCCGTCCGCCGCCACGCCCGGTTGTTGGATTATGCCATGCACGACGGCGCCAACGCCCGGGCCTGGGTGGCCCTCACCGTGAACGCCCAGGCCGACGGCCAGACGCTGCCCGGGCCGGACCCGGACGACCACCGGCCCGGCACCCTGCTCCTCACCAAGGCCAACGCCCCCCGGGGGCGGCTGGGGGCCCGCGACGTGGTCAAGGCCCTGAACCAGGGGACGGCGGCGTTCGAGACCCTGCACGATCTCACCCTTTATGAGGCCCACAACCGCATGACCTTTTACACCTGGGGGGACGAGAGCTGCTGCCTGCCCCGGGGCGCCACCCGGGCCACCCTGGCGGGGACCTTCCCCCATTTGCAGGTCGGGGACGTGCTGATTTTCGAGGAGGTGCTCCATCCCGGCACCGGGGAGGCCGCCGACGCCGACCCCGAACACCGCCACGCCGTCCGCCTGACGGCAGCCGCCAGTGACGACGGCAATGGCAACCCCCGGGTGGATCCCCTGACCGGCCAACCCATCACGGAGATCGCCTGGGACGCGGCCGACGCCCTGCCCTTCCCCCTGTGCCTGTCGGCCACCACGGACGTGGAGCCTAAGAAGAAATATCTGGATGCCGTGAGCATCGCCCGGGGCAACGTGGTCTTGGCCGATCACGGCCGCACCGTGCCCCGGCCGGAACTGGGGGAGACCGCCCACAAACTGGAGGCCGTCCCGAAAGGGAAGGTGTTCCGGCCCCGCCTGCCCCAGGGAGTGATTACCCAACAGGGGATGGTGCGCCGCCAGGACCACCGGCTGGCGCCCTTCGATCCCGCGGCCCCGGCCGCGGCCGCTTTCGCCTGGGACCTGGAACAGGCCATGCCGGTGGTGACGCTCCTGGAAATCGGCGCCGAGGACCGGCCCTGGCTGCCAAGCCGCCATCTGTTGGACAGCGACCCCTTTGCCCGGCAGTTCGTGGTGGAGATCGACAACGCCGGGAGCGCCCGCTTGCGCTTCGGGGACGGCGTCCTGGGAGAACAGCCGGCCCCCGGAGCCAGTTTTCAACCGGTCTATCGACTGGGAAACGGTCGGGTCGGGAACGTCGGGCGGGAGGCCATCGCCCATATCTTCACCGCCCTGGACGGCATCACGGCGTTGCGCAATCCCCTCCCGGCGGCGGGGGGCATTGATCCGGAGCCCCTGGACCGGGTCCGGCAGCGCGTCCCGGTGGCCTTCCGCAAGCCCCGGCGCGCCGTCACCCCGGCGGATTACGCCGTCGTCGCCGAAGGTCATCCCGAGGTCCAGAAGGCCGTGGCCACCCTGCGCTGGACCGGAAGCTGGCACACCCTGTTCCTGGCCCTGGACCGCAAAGGCGGCCGGCCGGTGGACCTCTCCTTCATCCACGAGCTGAAGGCCTACCTGGACGCCTACCGGCTGGCGGGCCATGACCTGGAGATCGAGCCGCCCCAATACGTCCCCCTGGACCTCGCCATAACCGTCTGCGTGGCCCCGGGATACTTCCGGGAGGCGGTCCAGGAGGCCCTCCTGAGTGTCTTGGGCAGCGGCGTGCGCCCCGACGGCCAGCGGGGTTTCTTCCACCCGGACAACTTCACCTTCGGGCAGGCGGTGCATCTCAGCCAGGTGACCGCCGCGGCCATGCAGGTGCCGGGAGTGCAGTGGGTGGATTTGGAGGACGCCCCCGGCAAACCCAACCGCTTCCGCCGCTGGGGGAGGCCCCCCGTGGATGAATGGGCCCAAGGCCGCATCGACCTGGGGCGGCTGGAAATCGCCTGTCTGCTCAACGACGCCAACGCCCCGGAGATGGGCCGGATCGAGTTCTTCATGGAGGGCGGGACGTGAGATTTTTCTGATGCCTGAGCGACAGATTGGGATTTCACCACAAACTGCCAGGGGGGAAAATTTGAGCCCTCACCCTTCCCATAGAGGCCTTTTTTCCCCTGGCCTGCGCATGGAACCAACGTCATGACCACCAAGACAGACACCGAAGCCCTGGATACCTGCGGCTGTTGTGAAACCGGGCCGCCCCCCCGGGAGATCGTCAATCCGCCGGGGCAACCGGCCCTGGCCTATCGCCTGGGGAGCCATGGGGACTTCCTGGCGCGCATGTTGGCCCGGCTGTCCATCCAGACCATTGACGATGGTCCGCACCAGGACTCCCGGCCCCTGGCCGAGCTCACCACCCGGGACCGGGACGATCCGGCCGTCGCCCTGTTGGACGGCTGGGCGGTGATCGCCGACATCCTGAGCTTTTACCAGGAGCGCATCGCCGCTGAAGGCTATCTGCGCACCGCCACGGAACGGCGCTCAGTGCTGGAACTGGCCCGGAGCATCGGTTATGAGCTCAATCCCGGCGTGGCGGCCAGCACCTATCTGTGCTTCACGGTGGAGGAGGCCCCCGGGGCCCCGCTGGAGGCCGTGGTCCCGGCGGGAACCCGGGTGCAGAGCCTCCCCGCGCCCGGGAAACTGCCCCAGACCTTCGAAACCGCGGCGGCCATCACCGCCCGGGGGGTCTGGAACGCCCTGCGCCCCCGTCTGACCCGGCCCCAGGAACTGGCCCTGATGGGGGGCAAGCTCTATCTGTTGGGCCTGAGCAGCCGCTTCCCGGAGGGTGCAGCCGGCCTGGTGACCATCACCCCGGCGGACTTCGCCCAGGTCTTCCCCCTGAACCCGGAAATCGTGCTGGACCCTGCCCTGGGGGAGATTCAGGCCCTGGAGGTGCAGCACCTGTACCTGCAGGGGACCACGGCCCCGGTCAAGGCCGGGGACCTGCTTCTCCTGGTGGGGAAAAGTTCTTCCGGGGGACTGAAGACGGCCAGCTTGCCCATTCACCGGGTGACGCCGGAGGCGGCCGCGCAGCGCACCCGCCTCGATCTGGTGGAGATGCCGGCGGCGGTGCCCTTTGCCCCCGCCACCCGGCCCCTGGCCTCCCTGGCCCTCATGGCGGTGGAGTTCAGCCGGAATCAGGTTGAAACCATGATCCTGGGGCAGAGCTGGAGAGAGACCGACCTGAGCCCGGCCTTCAAGATGTGGGGCTGGACGGCCCTGGAGGTGGTGCAGACCGCCCAGGCCGCCCCGGCGCCGGTACTGCCGCCATCGGATCAGGGAGTCTTCGGGTTCCGCCAACGCCTGGGGTTTTTTGGACATAACGCCCCCCTGTTCGGGTCCCTGCCGGATGGAGACAATCTGAAAGCCGATCCCTATGCCGCCGAGGGAAGCAATTGGGATACCGCCAACGGCGGCACCGGCCGCACCATCTGGACCGATTCCTGGGGCAATCTCTATCCCACCCGCTACCCTCAGGTGGACGTCTTTCTGGAGCGCAGCCTGCCGGAGATGGTGACCAACAGTTGGATTGTCTGCCGGGACCCCGGCGTCGGCCCCGTCGCCTACCGGGTCGCCGCGGTCAGTGAAATTTCGGTGGTGGGGTATGGCCTCTCCGCCAAAGCCACCGGCCTGCAGTTGACGGCCCCCGACGGCGTCAGCCCCCCGGACAAGACCGTGGCCTTGAAGGTCCGGCGCACCACGGCCCACGCCCAGAGCGAGCGGCTGGAGCTGGCGCCGCTGCCCATCGACGACCCCCTGCCCGCGGGCAGCACCGAGCTGATGTTGGACGGGTTGTTCCCGGGCCTGCAGAGCGGCCAGCCGGTGGCCCTGACGGGGGAGTTGGAGGCGGCCCCCGGCGTCACCCAGACGGAGATCCTCATCCTGGCCGACGTCTGGCACGTGGGAGGCTTCACCACCCTGACCTTCACCGGAGGCTTGGCCCAAAGCTACCTCCGGCGCACCGTGACCCTCAATGCCAACGTGGTCCTGGCCACCCACGGCGAGGCGGTGGCGGAGGTCCTGGGAAGCGGGGACGGCTCCCGGGTGCGCCAGCGCTTCGTCCTGAAAAAGCCTCCCCTGACCTATGTCTCGGCCGCCACCCCCAGCGGCGGGAAGAGCACTCTCACGGTGCGGGTCAACGGGGTCGCCTGGGAGGAGGCGGCGTATCTCTATGGCCTGCCGGGCGAGTCCCAGAGCTACATGGTCCGCCGCCAGGATGACGGCAGCACCGAGGTCAGCTTCGGCGACGGCCAGGAGGGGGCCCGGCTGCCCACCGGCCCGGAAAACGTCACCGCCGCCTATCGGAGCGGCATCGGACCGGAGGGCGAAGTGGCGGCGGGCTCCCTGACCCTGCTCCAGACCCGGCCCCTGGGCATTCGGGGGGTGATCAACCCCCTGGCCGCCAGCGGCGCGGCCGCTCCGGAGAGCCGGGATCAGGCCCGCGACAACGCCCCCCTCACCGTCTTGACCATGGACCGGATTGTCTCCTTGCAGGATTATGAGGACTTTGCCCGGGGCTTCGGGGGGATCGGCAAGGCCCGGGCTCTGGTGCTGTGGAACGGCGAAAACCGCCTGGTGCATCTGACGGTGGCCACCGCCTCGGGCCAGCCGGTGGATTACGCCTCCGAACTCTACGACAATCTGGTCGAGGCCGTGGACGCGGTCCGCAACCCGGGGCAGCAGTTCCGGGTGGACAGCTTTCAACCCCGCTTTTTCAATGTGACGGCCAAACTGGAGCTGGACGGCCGCTACCTGCCCGATGCGGTCATCTCCCGGGCCACCGCCGCCCTCATCTCCGCCTTCGGGTTTGCGGCCCGTAACTTCGGCCAGGCCGTCACCGCCGCCGAGGTGGTGACGGTCCTCCAGGGCACCGACGGGGTCGTGGCCGTGGACCTGGATCAACTCTATCAGGCCACCGACCCCGACGGCCCCGCCCAGACCACCCCGCCCGCGGTGCTGCCGGCCCAGCCGGCCCGCCTGGGGACCGCCCAGGAGGTGCTGCCGGCGGAACTGCTCCTCATCAATGCGGCTGGCATCGCGCTGACGGAGAGAAAGACATGAGCCAGGCCGGAGACCGACTGTATCAACTGCTCCCCGCCATTTACCGACAGCGGGACGCCGCCCAGGGCGAACCCCTGCGGGCCCTCCTGGAGGTCATCGCCGCGCAGGTGGAGGCCCTGCGGGAAAATCTCGACGACCTCTACGATGACTGGTTCATCGAGACCTGCGCCGATTGGGTGGTCCCCTACCTCGGCGACCTGGTGGGCAACCGGCCCCTCCAAGAGGTGACCCAACTGCGGCGCACCGACGTGGCCAAGACCATCTCCTACCGGCGGCGCAAGGGCACCCTGGCCATGCTGGAGGAGCTGGCCAACGACGTCACCGGCTGGGGGGCCCACGCGGTGGAATTTTTCCAGTTGCTGGGCTGGACCCAGAACCTCAACCACCGGCACTGGCAACCGGCCCCGGACCCGGGCCGGTTACACCCGTCGGCCATGCATCGGGTGGGGACGGTGAACGTCCGCTCCGCCGGGGCCATGGACCGGCTGCACGGCCCCTTCGAGGTCAGCAGCCATACCGTGGCGGTGCGCTCCCTGGAGCGCGGGGGCCGGTATAATATCCCCCGGATCGGGTTTTTCCTGTGGCGCCTGCAGCACTATCCCCTCACCGGCGTCAGCCCCCGGGCCTCGGCCAGCCACCCCTACGGCTATCACGTCAGCCCCCTGGGGAACCCGGCGCCCCTCTTTCAGCCCCCCCGGCCCAATGCCGAACTGCCGGAGCTGGCGGACGAACTGAAGGTCGCCGGTCCCATCCGGCCCTGGGCCCTGTATGAGGACCTGGAGGCCTACCGCCGCGCCAACAGCGGGCTGCCGCCGGGAAAGAGGGCTCCCCAGAGCGAATTCTACGGGCCGGACCGCAGCCTGCGCCTCCTCACCGACGGCCGAGCGGTGCCGCCCCTGAATATCATCTGCAAGGATTTGGAAAACTGGGACCGCCCCCCCGCGGGAAAAGTGGCGGTGGACGTGCGCCGGGGCCGCCTCACCTTTGCCGCCGGGGAGGAGCCCGAGTCGGTGCGGGTGGATTATCATTACGGCTTCAGCGGCGACCTGGGGGGCGGACCTTACGGCCGCCGCGCCACCCTGGCGGAGCTACGGCCCGGCACCCTGATCCTGAAGGTCGCCCAGGGCACCTCCCTGGACACCATCGGCAAGGCCCTGCAACAGTGGTCCCCCGCCCGGCCGCCCTGCGTCATTTATATCCTGGACAACGCCACCTATGAGGAGAGCCTCGACCTCGACCTGCCCGACCAGGGATTCTTGGCCCTGGAGGCCGCGGACGGGGTGCGGCCCCACCTGCGCCTCGCCGCCCGGGGGACACTGGCGGCCCCGGCGGCCGGCGCCACCCTGATCATCAACGGCCTGCTGGTGGAGGGCGGTCTCGCTCTCTCCGGCAATCTGGACCTCACCCTGCGGCACTGCACCCTGGTGCCGGGCGGCGGCCTGAGCGAGGCCGGGGAGCCGGCCGACCCCGATTGGGACAGCCTGATCGCCCCGGCCGCCGGGGACGGTATGACCGTCACCCTGGAACGCTGCCTCAGCGGCCCGGTGCGCCTGCCGGCCACCATCACGGCCTTCCGGGTCAGCCAGAGCCTCATCCAGGGCCTGCCGGCGCACGGGAGCTGGCGGTCGGCCCTTGCCGGGACCGCCCCCGGGGAACCGGGCCCCCCCACCGAGCTGGAGCAGACCACCATCCTGGGGCCCCTGCAGGTCCGGGAGCTCACCGCCAGCGAGTCGATCTGCACCGGCCTGGTCCAGGTGGAGCGCCGGCAGACCGGCTGCCTGCGGTTCAGCTACGCCCCGCCCGGCTCCCTGACGCCGCGGCGGTATCGCTGCCAGCCCGACCTGGCCTTGAGCCGCCGGGCCCGGGACCTGGGTCTGGAGGACATGGCGGATCTCCCGCTCCCGGAAAGGAATCTCATTCTGGCGCGTCTGAAACCGGATTTCACCTCGGAGCGCTACGGCGACCCCGGCTATGCCCAATTGAGTTTGCGGTGCCCCCTGGAGATCACCACCGGGTCGGAAAACGGCGCCGAAATGGGGGCCTTTCAGTTCCTGCAGCAGCCCCAGCGGGCCGCCAATCTGCGTCTGCGCCTGGACGAATATTTGCCCTTCGGCCTGGAGGCCGGCCTGATCTATGTGACGTAACAAGGAGACCTGGCGATGAAAGGCGATTTCACCCGTTTCACCCACAATCCGGACCAGCACTATACCCGGGTGCTCAAGCAGCAGGGCCGGGTCGATGTCGATGCCGACTTTAACGAACAGGCGGAGATCCAGACCTATCTCAGCCGCACCCAGGCCGTGGATGTCATCGGCCCCCGCGGGGTCCCCAAGACCGGCGGCGGGTTTGCCGTGCCGGCGGTGGCCGCGGACGGCGGCGACTTCACCCTGTCCCCGGGGCGGCTCTACGTGGACGGGCTGCTGTGCGAGCTGGAGGAGGCCCCCGCGGTCAGCTACCAGCAGCAACCGGATTTCCCGTCGCCGCCCGCCCTGACCCCCCAGGAAGGCCGGACCGACCTGGTCTATGTGGACGTTTGGGAGCGCCACCTCACCGCCCTGGAAGACCCCGACCTCCGGGAGGTGGCCCTGGGCGGGCCGGACACCGCCACCCGGGTGAAAACGGTGTGGCAGGTCAAGGTGCTTCCCGATGTGGGCTCCCTGGACTGCGCCGCCTGGCAGGACTGGAGTCTCCCCGGCAGCGACGGCCGCCTGACCAACGCCGCCACCCAGACCCCGGCCAGCACCGACCCCTGCACCCTCCCGCCCCAGGGCGGCTACCGGGGCCTGGAAAACCTCCTCTACCGGGTGGAGGTCCACGACGGCAGTGCTCCGGGACCGGCCACCTTCAAATGGTCCCGGGACAACGGCGCCGTGGTCTTTGCGGTGGAGGAATTCATCAACGGCAATCCCAACCAGGTGCGGGTAAAGCGTCTGGGGCTGGATCAGATCCTGGCCCTGCATGAAGGCGACTGGGTGGAGCTACTGGACGACGCCACCGAACTGCGGGGGGAGCCCGGCCTCCTGGCCCAGATCAGCGATATCAATGAAGCCACGCGCCTCCTGACCCTCAGTAAGCCCGTCACGGGGCTAAGCCTCACGCGCCATGCCAAGGTGCGGCGCTGGGACCAGGCCAGCGACGCCCTCGCCATCGGCCCCGGCCCCCTGGCGCTGGAGCACGGCATCGAGGTCAGCTTCAGCGGCGCCACCTTCCACACCGGCGACTACTGGGCCTTTGCGGCCCGCACCGCCACCGCCGACATCGAGGAACTCACCCAGGCACCCCCCCGGGGCATCCATCACGCCTATTGCCCCCTGGCGCTGGTGACCTGGAAGCAATCGGCGCCCGGGGTCTGGAATGCCACCGTCATCCAGGATTGCCGCCCCCCCTTCCCGCCCCTGACCCAGATCTGCGCCGAAGACGTCTGTTTTGACAACTCCGCCTGCCAGTTGGCCGACGCCGACACCGTGCAGGAGGCCCTGGACCGATTGTGCGCCGCCCATGATCTGCGCCGGCATCACAAACACCTGCATGGCTGGGGAATCGTCTGCGGTCTGGAGGTGGCCTGCGGCCCCGACGGCGAGGGCCTGGAGCGCCGCCACGTGACGGTGCGCCCGGGCTACGCCCTGGACTGCGAGGGGAGCGACCTGGTCCTGGAGGAACCGCAGCGCCTCGACCTGATGAGTGAAATCGAGCGGCTGATCAAGGCCGCCCCGGAGACACCCGTACTCCGGGATGGCGACGGTGAAGTCTGTCTGACCCTGGGATTGGACGCCGAGCGGCGCACCACCATCGAGGTGGAGCCCTATGATCCCCAGCAGGACGCCCCCTCGCTCCTCTCCGGCACCCTGTGGGAGGATTTTTTTGAAGACTGTGTCCAGGGGCTGCTGGCCGACATCGGCAAGGCCTTCCAGCCGCCCCCGGAGCAGGAAAAACTCCCCGTCAAGGATAACCAGAAGCTGATCATCGCCCTCGTCAACCTGCTGGCCCAGCTCACCCACCCCGCCGAGGGCCGATATGTGCTGTTGGCGCCCCAGGAAGACGCCCTGCTGCGCAAATTTTACGCCCTGTTACGGAAGCTGTTGGCCAGCAAGACCTACTGCGCCATGTTCGACCAGGCCCGGCCGCTGCCGGACTACCCCTTCCCCAAACACGACCTGGCCACCCTCTTCGGGAAGGACTTCCACAGCCGGCTGCGCCTGCACCCCGGCGGCCAGACCGCCTATACGCTGGGGCAGGACCACCGCATTCATCTCTATGATCTGAAGAAGGGAGAACTGGCGGTCGAACTGGAGTTTCCCGGGGGCGAGGGGCTGCGGGTGCGGGATGTGGTCGTGTCTGCCGACGGCAAACGGCTGTATGCCGCCGCCACCTTGAAGAATCTGGACACCCTGCTGGCCGTGGCCGAAATCGAGGGCCTGGAGCATCACTGGCGGCCGGTATCGACGATCTGCGGGGTGGAGCTGGTGACCCTGGCCCTGGCCGGGGGCGAGACCGAGGCCATCTATGCCATCGGCAAGGGCAAGGGGCTGTATCGCCTCACACCCGAGGACATCCCCAAGGACCTGCAGCCGCTGTATGGCTTCAACGCCGTGGGGCACTTGGTCCTGCCCGGCGGAGCCAAGTCTGATCTGGGCTATGCCACGGCCCGGCAAGCGGGCAGCTCTCCTGAGGTTTACGATCGGGTGCTGCTGCTGAATCTGGCGAAACCCGGGTCACAATTCCTTACCTTCATGTTGCCCACCGCGCCGGGTTCCGACCTGCCCCTCACCGGGCGGGATGATATCGCCGTGGGCCGCAGCCGGGAGAAGAAAACCGACTACCTGCTGGTGGTGACCGATCCGCCCGGGGGCGCCACGCAAAAACAACTGGCGATCTTCAACGCCTTGAAGCCGGAGGTGGCACCCAAGATCCTGGCGGTGGAAAACACCGCCATCCGCCTGGCGCCAGCCCCCGACCTCTCCTTCGTGGTCCTGAGCTTCGCCGACAGCTACCGGCTGGCCCTCTACGATCTGGAGGAAGGGGCGCTGCGGAAGGACTACCGCCTGCCGGTGCAGTTGTCTCCCCTGAGCCTGGCGGCGGCGGAAAAGACCAAGCGATTCTTAGTCCTCAACGGGGTCAGCAACACCATCACGGCCTTCCCCCTGGAGTACCTGGACCCGAAACTGGGCGAACCCATACCGCCGGCCGGCAGCCAGGATTTTCTCAACGCCCTGGAAGCCTACCGCACCGCAATGTACGAGGCCTTCGTCGATCTGGTGGGGGGATTGCTGCAATACCTGAAGGACTGTTTCTGCGACCATCTCCTGATCAAATGCCCGGAGTGCACTGCCGCCGACAAGATCTATCTGGCCTGCGTCAGCCTGCGCAACCACCAGGTGCACCAGGTCTGCAACTTCTCCCGGCGCAAGTACGTGAAGAGCTTCCCCACGGTGGAGTATTGGCTGTCGCTGGTCCCCATCATCCCCTGGATCGGCCAGATGGTTACCCAATGGTGCTGCACGGCGCTCCCGGACCTCTTCGGCGTCCATACCGCGCCGGAGGCCGATGCCAAGCCCGCCGCCATGACCGCGGCGCATCTGTATTATGGCTTGAACTTCCTCAAGGTCGCCGACGTCTCCAGCCTCATGAAACCAGCGGTGGCGAAGCTGGCCCTGTCGGGGAAGTTCCTGGGGGACTGGCTGGGAAGCCGTTTCACCCAGCCGGAGCCGTCCACCCGTCCGGAGGTGGCTCCCGGTGACCTCGTGGGCAACCCCGTGGAGGAGGTGAAGCAACGGCTGGAGAAGGCCGAAGTGGCCGTCGCCGGGGTGAAACCCTACGATCCCGCCCAGGGCCTGAAATATATGCGGCAGTACGCCACCGCCCCGGAGCGCCTGGCCGCCGGGGCCCGGGTCATCCTCTATGAACAGGACGGCGTCATCCGCGGCTACGGCCTGGAGGAAGAACCCCCGGCGGCCCTCCAAGACCTCCAGGCCAAAGTGGCCTCCCAGGAAGCCCAACTGGCGGAAGTGGAGGGCTTGAAGGGCAGCCTGGCCCAGGTCCCGCGACTCCAACAGCAGCTTGCGGACGTGGAGGCCATGAAGGAGAGCCTGACCCTGATCCCGCAGCTCCAACAACAGGTGGAGGCGCAGCAATCAACCTTGAAAGAGATGGAAGCCATGCGGCAGGATCTGGCCGACGTGCCCCAGATGAAACGCCAGCTCCAAACCCAGCAGGAGGCCCTAACCGATGTACCCCAGATGAAAAGCCAGTTGCAGAATCAGCAGGAAGTCCTGGCCACAGTCCCCCAGATGCGCAGTCAGTTGCAAAGTCAACAGGAGATCGTGGCCGACGTGCCCCAAATGAAAAGCCAGCTCCAAAGTCAGCAGCAAACTCTGGCCGAAATGAACCAGATCAAGGCCCAACTGCAAAGCCAACAGGAGGCCCTGGCCGAGGTGGCCCGACTCCGCACCTCCATGGCCGCCATGCAGGAGCAGTTAGCCGCCAAAGATAGGGAAATCTCGGGGTTGAAGACCAATCTGAAGGCTCTCCAGGAAAGCCAGACGACCCTTGAGACCAAGATCACCCCGCGCCTGGAATCGATGCAAAACCAGTTGAAAACCCTGACGACCACCAGCCGGACCCCGATTACCTGATGACGCCGCGACAGCCGTGCTCTTACTTGGAATAGAGATGCCAGGTCCCCGCCGCGGTGGCGCAACACAAGGGGGGCAGAGGCCGCCGGCCTCTGCCCCCCGAAAACTCTCCACTCCCCCCCACCTACCCTGGGGGTCCCGGGTCACGGGACGGCAGCCCTGGCCCTAATAGGTATGGGTGCCGATCACCACCTCCTTGCCCATGACAGTCTCAATCATGCCCTTGAGCTTGTCCAGGTTAATGGGACAGGCGGCGGTATTCACCGCCTTGACGACACAGGTGCCCACGTGGACGATATCAAAGTCCTTGCCATAGTGATTGGCCGTGTCTTTGACCAGGGACAATTTGGGCATGACCAGCCCGGGGCAGTCGCCGCAGTCCGTCATGGCCACCACTTCCAGGTCATCCTGATAGCGGGAGAACTCGCCTTCCTTGAGGCTCATCGCCTTGAAGCATTTTATGCAACCCACACAGCTGATGTCTTTGATCTTCTGACAGGAGATGATGGCGATGCGAGACATGCTGGTTCCTCCTTTTCATGTCGATCCGATCTTGGGCAAGGTAAAGAAAAATGTCGTTCCCTGCCGGGTTTTACTTTCCACCCAGACGCGGCCGCCGTGCGCCTCGATAACCCGTTGCACGATGGCCAGTCCCAAACCTAACCCGGCCTCCCGGCCGGAGCTGTTGCCTCGAAATAGCAGTTCAAAGAGATGCGGTTGATCCTCCGGGGGGATGCCCGGGCCCTGATCCTGTACCGCAAATTCCACCTCCCCGCCCATGTCACGCACCTTTAGAAACACCTGACTGCCCTGCGGAGAATATTTAATGGCGTTTTCCAGCAGGTTGCACAAGGCCCGCCGGAACAACAACGGATCGGCCTGCAGGACGATAATATCCTGAGGAAATTCCGCCTCCAGGGTGATCTCCTTGTCTTCGGCGAGAGGGCGGCATTGGCTCACGGCTTCCAGACATTCTTTTTCTATCTGAATGGCGCTGGGCAAGGGTTTCAAAATATGCAGGTCCAGGCGCACGAATTCCAGGAAATTACTGATAAGTTGCTCCAACCGCAGGATTTCCTGATAAATCAGATTGAGGAACTCGGACTGCTGGTCCGTGAGTTCCCCCATTTTCCCTTGGAGCAGGCGATGGAGAAGTCCGGACACCGCCACCACCGGCCCTTTCAGATCGTGGCCAAACATCCCCGCCAACTGACGGCGCTCGTTTTCCATGGCTTTGAACGGGCCGATATCGCGAAAGGTTTCCACTCCTCCCAGGAGGTTGCCCCGGTCGTCCCGCAAGGCTGAGGCAGTGAGCATGACCTCGATTTTTTGCCCCCGGCGATTATGCAGAACGGCTTCCCGGGACACCGCCTCCCCCCCCACCATGGCCACCTTCAGCGGGCATTCATGACCGCACATACTGCTGTGCAGGATATCCCCGCAATAACGCCCCAAGGATTCCTCCCGGCTATAGCCGGTGAGTTTCTCCGCCGCCAGGTTGATGTCGGTAATCTGTAAATTTCCGTCCACCGTGATGACGGCGTCGGCCAGACTTTGGATGATGAAGTGCGGCCAATCGGTGAAACCGGCGGGCGTCGGGGGCTCATGCATGTCAGGACCTGTGGTCTGCCGCGTCTTGATGGGGCCCGGGGCGACTCGGGACGCCGGGCCTCCCTGTTCCGGACTCACTACTTGCCTTGCCAGATCGGCTTCCGCTTGGCCAGAAAGGCCTCCACCCCTTCCCGGGCGTCGTCTGAGGTGCAGAGCCGGGCGAACACCTCACTGCTGTAGTGAAACCGTTCCGCCAAGGGCAGGTTGACCATCCGGTAATAGAATTGCTTGCCCAGCTTCACCGCCAGGGGACTTTTATCGGTGATTTTTCCCGCCAGGGCCAGGGTTTCCTCCTCCAATCGGTCCAGGGGCACGACTTTGTTCACCAATCCCAGTCTTTCGGCCTCGGCCGCCTCGATCATCTCCCCGCACAAGAGCAGCTCCAGGACCTTCTTTTTCCCCAGTCCGTAGCTGATGGGGATGACGGGGCCGGTACAGAGAAGCCCCACCTTGATGGCCGTGGTGCCGATCTTCGTGCCCTCGGCGACCACCGCAAAATCCGCCGCAAACAACAGCCCGGCGCCGTTGGCCACGGCAAAACCATGCACCATGGCAATGACCGGCTTGGTCATGGCCGCGATGGTGAGGTGCATGTCATCCATCACAGAAATCCACGCCTGGTACTCCTGGGCGGTTTTTCCCGGAAACTCGGCGATATCGATGCCGGTGGAAAAGGCTTTGCCCGCCCCTTTGACCACCACCACCCGCACCTGGTCGTCGGCGTCCGCTTGGCGCAAGGCCTCGTTCAATTCCCGGGCCAATTGACTGCTGAAGGTGTTCATCTTCTCCGGTCGGTTCAGGGTGATGAATCCCACCTGGTCCTTGGTCTCCGTGATAATGGTGGCGAACTCCATCTGGATCTCCTTTCCTCAGCGGATTTGATGGCAACCTCCCCACAGCCGGAAAATTGCCTGCCTGGGTTATAACCCAGGCAGGACCTTAGGGACAAAGAAAATGCGCTGAGATCATCCCGGCCCTCCCAGGACCTTACGGAGGTTCTGGAGCAGGGCGGCGGCGTCGCCCCTTTCCGGTGCCAGGGGCAACCGACCCAGAATCCCCAGCCCCTCCGTGGCCTCGTGAAAGACCTCGTCGGCCAGCGGGCTGATCAGGGCGGTATTCACCATGGCGTTGACCCGGAGCAGCTCCTGGACCAGGTCCAGAGGCGCCGTGTCCGGCAGCTCGGAGTCGATGACCACCAGGTGCGGGGCGGAGGTCCGAACCGCGTCCAGGGCCCGGGCCCCGGTGGCGACGTGGCTGAGGCGCACCCCCGGGTCCGATGACAACGCCTCAACGAAGGCCCGCAAGGCCTCCGGGCGGGCGCTGGCGAGAACGATGCTCAACATGGCGCCTCCTCTCCCCTCACACCCGGGACCACTTCCCGGTGGCCGTGCCCTTGCTGTAATAATCGGCAATGGCCTCTCCCAGGGTATTCACCGCCAAACGGGCGCAGTGCAGGTGATCGTCCGGCAGCCCCCCCACGGCGGTGACCACATCGTGGGGCTCCAATTCCAGGGCCAGGTCCAGGTCCCGGCCCTTGGCCAGTTCGCTCATGGCGCTGGCGCAGACCAGGGTATAGACGCAACCCAGGGGAAGGACCTTGATCTCGGCAATGACGCCCCCGTCGATCCGCAGCGAGACTTCTATGGAGTCGCCGCATTGACCGACCGCGGTTCCCTTACCGCTGGGGTTGTCCAGCAGGCCAATGTTTTTCGGGTTTTGGGCCAAGTACAGGAACTGCGCCCCGACTTGGCCGGGCAAGGGAAAATCTTCGTGTGACACGTGGCTTCCCCTCCCCTGTAGCTCAGAAGTTTCCCACGGGGTGGGCTCCGCCGCCGCCGCCACCACAGGTATACTGAGGGGTAAACCGCGGCAGTTTGCCGCTTAACAGGGCTTCCACCGCCTCGCCCACGGTGTGGGCCCCTTGGCCGAACAGGACATCAATACCCATCTGGTTAAAGCCCATGAGGGGGCGCATACCCATCCCGCCGGCAATCAGGACCTGCACGCCGTTTTGGGCCAGATGCTGGACCGGGGCCATGCAGCCGCCCTGTTCATGCGGCACATTGGGCAGGGTGGAGACCTCCTGGACCTGGCCTGCTTCGGTGATGATCACCAGGGTATAGAGGTCACAGTGGCCGAAATGGGCCCCCAGGGTGGCCTCGAGTCCCCCGGGATGTTCCGAGGGCACCGCGACAACAATCGTTTTCATGCTGTGCTCCTTTTTATTTTTGATTCTTGAAGGTTTGCATATAGAAAAACTCTCCCACTGCCACGGTCTGTTCGGGAATCAAACTCATGAGGTTTATCAGTTCTTGCGGAGAAAACCTCATATTTAACGGTGGCCCGAAGAGAGTGGGTTCTTTGTTGATCTCCACTATGGCCAACCTTCCCTGCGGCTTTAATAAGCGCTTGACCTCTTTTTTAAAACCATCGATTTCTGTTTGGGAAAATCCATGCAGCACTGTCGCCAGATAAATTAAATCTATCGATGCTTCCGGTAATTCGGTCACTTGAGAAATATCCCCGACCAGGGGCTTGATATTCGTCCCCCCGACTTCTTGGGCCAGCGTCTCGATGGCCTGTGCATCTGGGTCCAGGGCGTACACCTGTCCCGTGTTATTCAATATCCGGGAAAACTCTTTGGACATATAGCCGTTGCCGCAGCCGGCATCGAGTATCGTCTGCCCCGGATTGATCTCGAGTTCCGTCAGGATAATCTCTTTGTTGAGAAATCGTTCCGAAGATTTTCCGCGGTGGTGGTGCATTTCAGAAGCTCTGTCTTGCATGTTCATCTCTAATTCTTTCTTGCAACATTATGATATTGCTATACATTATCATAAATTCCCCTACGCCGGGAAATTGCCCCCACCACCTCACCCGGCCCAGCCCCACCCGCCCGGGCTCCATCCGGCGACACCCCTTACCGGCCCCGGCCGGCCTGTGCCTCGATCCGGGCCCAGGCGTGCCGCAGCTCGCGGGAAAAGTCCGTGTCGGGGAGTTCGGTGACCACCAAACCCTGAATCATGGCCCGGGTCACCAGCGGCTCGAAGGGCAGCCGGGCGACTACCGGGTGGCCCCCCTGCTGGCAAAAGGCCGCAATCCCGGCGGTTTGGTCCGCATTGAGGTCATGCTTGTTAATAATGACCGCCAGCGGCATCCGGAAGTGTTGGCACAATTCCGCCACCCGCTCCAGGTCGTGTCGCCCGGACGGCGTCGGTTCCGTCACCGCCACGGCCAGGTGCGCCCCCGACAGTGAGCTGATCACCGGGCAGCCGATGCCCGGGGCGCCGTCGCACAGCACCAGCTCGGCGTGGCGGGCGGCGGCCAGTTCCCGGGCCTGTTGCTTCAGGACCATCACCAGCCGCCCCGAGTTCTCTTCGCCCGGAAAGAGCTGGGCGTGGACCAGGGGGCCGAAGCGGGTGGTCGAGACGTACCACTGGCCGCAGTGTTTCTCCGGGAACCGGATGGCCTCCGCCGGGCAGAGGGCCACACAGAGTTTGCAGCCCTCGCACCGGAGGGGGTCCACCGCAAAACCAGCCCCGTTCTCCCGGATCGCCCCGAACTGGCACAGGGTGGCGCACAGACCGCAGCCATCGCATTTTTCGGGGTCGATGTGGGCCTCATGCCCCGAATAGAACTCCTCCACTCGTTCTTTCTGCGGCTGCAACAACAGGTGCAGGTCGGGGGCGTCCACATCCAGGTCGCAGATGATCTTGTCGGCCGCCAGATGGGCAAAGGCCCCGGTCAGCGAGGTCTTGCCGGTGCCGCCCTTGCCGCTGAGGATGATGATCTCACGCATGGGCGGCCTCCCGGGAGCAGCTCGGGGCTGCCAGGGCCCGGATCTTGCCCATGAGGGAGACAAAGGTCTCCCGAAGCCCCGGGGAGACCTCGGCGACGATCCGGCCCTGGGCATAGGCCTCGGCGATGGCCCGGTCATAGGGGATCTCGGCCAGGATCGGCAGCCCTTGGTCGCGGCAAAACCGATAGATGGCATCAGTGCCCACCCCGGCCCGATTGATCACCGCCCCCATGGATTTTCCCAGGGGGGTAAAGGCCTCCCAGGCCAGTTGGAAGTCATAGACCCCAAAGGGCGTGGGCTCGGTAACCAGGACAATCACGTCGCTGTCCATGACCGCATTGACCGCCGGGCAACTCACGCCCGGCGGGGCATCGATGAGGACGTCCCCGCCGGCGGCCGCCAGCCCCTGATTCAGTCTGGCCTTGACCTGGCGCATCAGCGGCGGGCTCATGGCCTCCCCGACCCGAAGCCGGCCCGAGAGAAACCCCACCCGGCCGGCCTGTCCCCAACTGATCTCTCCCAGCTCCCGCTGGCCGGGAGACAGCGCCTTCTCCGGACAGATGGCCATACAGCCGCCGCACCCGTGGCACATCTCGGGAAAGGTCAGGACCACCTGGCCGACGACACTGATGGCCTTGAACTGGCAGAACTCGGAGCAGAGGCCGCAATAGGTGCATTTTTCCTCCTGCACCACCGGCACCGGCATATGCGCCTTGACGTTCCCGGCGATCTCCGGGCGGAGGAAGAGATGCAGGTTGGGCTCTTCCACATCCAGGTCCACGGCCAGCACCGGCCCGTCCCACACCAGGGCCAGGGAGGCCGTGACTGTGGTCTTGCCGGTGCCGCCCTTGCCGCTGGCCACGGCGATGATCATCGCCCGGGCCGGTTGGCGGACCGGGCCATGTCAACCCCGCCGCTCTGGTACCGTTCGATGGCCTGACGCACGGTCAGCCCCTCCAGGTTTTGCCCCACCTGGATGCCGGCGGCGTTGAGGGCCTGAAAGGCCTTGGGACCGACAAAGCCGGTGAGGAGACACCGCACCCCGGCCCGGGCCACGAGCTCCGCGGCCTGGATGCCCGCCCCCTGAGCCATCATCTGAGACCTGCCGTTGTCAATATATTGGGTTTCCATGGTATCCAGGTCCACCACGACGAACCCGGCGGCCCGGCCGAAACGCGGGTCCACCCGATCGTCCAGCGACGGACCTTCACTTGTCACCGCAATCTTGTGCATCTTACTCACCTTCCCAACGCCTGTGTCTGCCTGGACCGGCCCCGCCGGCCTTCCCGCTGCTGGCCGGGATCAGGAGCCCTCCAGTTCGGCCAGACGCTTCTCAATCGCTTCCAATTCGCTCCGCAGGCGGGCGGCTTCGGCCTTCAAGGCTTGAGGCTCATCCTGAGGGGGGCCATACCCAGGGCCGTATCCGGGTCCGGTCGGGCCGTAGCCCCAGGCCCTGCCCCCCCCGGGACCCCAAAATCCCCGACGGGGACGGCACCACCGGCCGCCGCCTCCAAAACCCTGTCGCCCGCCTCCGAAACCGCCGCCACAGTATCCCCGGCCCCAACCGGTGCCGGGTCCCTGACCTCTTGGTCCGGTGCCATCAAAACCTGGCATGATACTACCCTCCTCACACCAAGATGTTCACCCTCTGGGGACGAGTCCCTGACCGGGGAGGTTCTATCTCTCCCGGGTCATGACGGTCCCGCATTTGTCGCATTGCATCTCAAAACAGGGGAGCCCCTGCTGATGAGGCATCCTGTGGCCGCAACCGGGACAAATGCAGACTCCCCCGGGGCCGGGTCGAAACCCGGGCCCCCGGCCTCTTCCCTGTCCAGCTCCGCCACCCGCGCCACCGCCGCCGCCTCTGCCGCGTCCTCCGGGATTAACCATCGTGTCCTCCTAAGTTGGCCACCAGGCGCCCGAGCCCTCCGCAGATAAAAAATTCCGTGGTCATAATGACTCCCTCCCTCGAGGGTCCAAGAGAGCCCCTGTCGCCCGATAATTCCATGACTAAAAAGATGTAATCTATCCATTTCCTATTACTGGCTGATATGACTCGGAGTGAACAATTGCTGAATCTTGCTCTTCCTTAAATCCCCTCTCCCTTAAGGGAGGGGGGTGAGGGTGAAAAGGTGATCTATTTCACGCTCCCAGTTATAACTTCCTCCTGGCGGCCAGTGGCTAGAAAAAGGGAGGTTTTCCATGCCCACGCAAACTCAGGTAAATCTTCGGTCAGCCGCCAGGAGGAAACCGGTGGCGTCAGGGATTAATGGTCACCGCCAGGCCGCCCCCTGGCCAGGTCTCCGGCCAGATAGTCGTGGATCAGGGCCGGGAGGTCCCGCCTCGGGGCGCCGGTGATCACGTCAATGCCGCGGGCGGTGAAAAACCCCTGGGTCTGCTCCCCCATATCGCCGGCGATAATGAGATCAACCCCGAATTGGGTCAGCCAGCGGGGCAGTTCCCCCGATTCACCCGGCGGCGGGGTCTGCAGTTCCCAGGTGTTAATCTGTCCGTTGAGGATATGGACGATGGCAAACCCTTCACTCTGGCCAAATCGGGGGCATAGCACGCCGCCCGCCACGGGCACGGCCACCTTCACATTTTTACTCTCAGGGATTGGCACTTTTCGGACCCTCCGGCGTTTGGGGGTGTCCTGCGGGGGGCGCCGGGTTCTCTTCCCCAACGGTCAAACGCGCCTCCAGTTGGATCAGAAGTTGTTCCACCCCCTGCAAATAGGGGCTTTCACCCGGTGACGCCAGCCAGGGTTGGCCGCTATCCCCGCCCTGCATCACCCGCAGATCGAAGGGCAGGCTGGCCAGGAGGGGAACCTCCATGGCGTCGGCGGTCTTCTGACCGCCACCCCGGCTGAATAGAGGGATTTCCTCGCCACAGCGGGGACAGATAAAACCGCTCATGTTTTCCACCAAACCCAGGATGGGCATATTCACCTGGCGGCAGAAGTTGATGGATTTGCGCACATCGGCCAGGGAGATCTCCTGGGGGGTGGTGACGATGACCGCCTGGACCCCGGTTATGGTCTGGGCCACGCTCAGCGGCTCGTCCCCGGTGCCGGGAGGCGCATCGATGATCAGGACATCCAGCTCCCCCCAGGTGATCTCGGACAGACTCTGCTGGATGAAACTATGCTTCAGAGGGCCGCGCCAGATCACCGCTTCGTCCCGGTCGGGCATCAGACATTCAATGGACACCACCTGGAGATAATCGTTGTAACGCATCGGACTCAGGTGGCCTTCGGCATCCGCCTGGAACATGCCGCTGAGGCCCAACATCCTGGGGATGTCCGGTCCGTGCAGGTCCACATCGAGCAGCCCCACCTGATATCCCCTCTGCGCCAAACCCAGGGCCAGATAGAGGGCCACACTGGTCTTGCCCACCCCGCCCTTGCCGCTCATGACCAGGATTTTGTGCCGGATATGCTGCAACTGGGCCTGAAGACGCCTATCGATTTCCGCCTCTTGGTGGTGTTGGTGACTTCCGCCATGGGCACAAGAACTTTTCTCACCGGTGTGCATGCAAAACTCCTTCAGATAAAATCATCAGTGCCGGTCGGGCTCAGCTCCCGGGTCCCGCCATCGGTATGGCTCCGACCCCGGGAAGGCGCCGCGTCGGCGTCCTCCCCCGGCCCAGGCCACCCCCTTCCCAAGGCCGTCCCGGCACGGTCTATCTTCTCTTCCATCAAATAGCGTACCAACCGGACCGGATAGCGCAGAACCGGGGGAATCTGGGTGGCCGGCTCCGCCTTAGGGAACATAGTGCCGCCAATCTTAATTGATCAATGGCGCATTTTGTTCCCTAAAACCTCTGCAGTTGCAGGGCCGGGCGAGACCCCCCGGAGGGAGGGGCGGGGGACCGTGGCCTCCGTCCAGGGCTTCAGGCCTTTTTTTTGGTCCTGACGGGGGGGTGTAAGCCGTAGCGGATAAGTTTGCGGCGCAGGGTATTTTTATCGATGCCCAGTTCCCGGGCGGTCTCCAGGCGGCGCCACTGATGGCGCTCCAGGGCGTCCCACAGGGCCCGCTTCTCGATTTCTGCCAGACTCAGGCCGGTGAACTGCGGTCCCGTGGAATGATCCCCCCGCAGGTGTTCCGGCAGGTGGTGGGGTTGAATGATTCCCTGCGGACAGAGGATAAAGGCGTGCTCAATGGCATTTTCCAGTTCCCGGACGTTGCCGGGCCAATCATGGTGCATGAAGATGGTCAGGACCCCGGCGCTCACCCCCAGGAGGTTCTTCTTCTTGAGCCGGTTGAACCGTTGGATGAAGTGCTCCACCAACAAGGGGATGTCTTCTTTCCGGTCCGCCAGACGGGGCATGGTGATCTTCATCACATTGATGCGGTAATACAGGTCCCGCCGAAAGACGTCGTCTTCCACCTGTTGGGCCAGGTTTTTGTGGGTGGCCGTGACGATGCGCACATCGGCCTTGACGGTCCGGGAGGAGCCCAACGGCATGTAGGTGAGGTCTTCCAGAACCCGCAGCAGCCGCACCTGCAGGGCGGGAGAAATGTCCCCGATCTCGTCCAGGAACAGGGTGCCGCCTTCCGCCAGGGCAAAACGGCCCAACCGGTCCCGCTTGGCGTCGGTAAAGGCCCCTGCCGTGTGGCCGAAGAGCTCCGATTCCAGGAGCGTGTCGGGAAGGGCCCCGCAATTGACGGCCATAAAGGGCCCCTTGGCGCGATGGCTGAGGGTGTGCAGGGCCCGGGCCACCAATTCCTTGCCGGTGCCGCTCTCTCCCTCGATGAGTACGGTGCTGTCGGAGCGGGCAATCTCCGGCAGCAGGGCGAAGATACTTTCCATCAGCGGAGATTTGGAAATGATGTCGCCCAGGCGGTATTGCCGGTGGATCTCCCGCCGCAGCTCCTCCACCAGGCTGAGGTCCCGGAAGGTTTCCACCCCGCCGATGACCTTCCCCTGTTCATCCTTGAGCAGGGCGGTGCTGACACTGATGGGGATTTCCTTGCCGTCGGCCCGGAGGATGGCGATGGCCTGATTCACCACCGGCCGGCCCGTTTCCAGGGTGTGCCGCAGCACACAGGCGGATTCGCACACGTTGGCCCGGAAGACTTCGCAGCACGGCCGCCCCAGGGCCTCGGCGGCCGGCACCCCGGTGATGACTTCGGCGGCCTGGTTGAAAAAGTTGACCCGCCACTCCAGGTCCACGGTAAACACACCGTCGGCTATGCTGTTCAGGATGATTTCGGTCTGGGGCCCGAGATGGGGCGCGAACCGACCTTCTCCCGGCAGCGGGGGCAGGCCGGAGTCAAGGGGGTGTTCGTGGCTGGCTGTCCTAAGTTTGCTCGGGGTAATCGCTTTCAGACCTCACGCACTAGTTCCTGTAATGATTTATATTATAGTACATGATGGTCCCGGCTTCAACCCAAGTTCTCCCTCGGACTGCGCCCCCGCGGCGGTATTGCGGCTGGGATGAGGAAATGGGACAGGCAGGAGATCAGTCCGGAGGCTGTTCAGCCGCAGATCTTCCTCAGATTTATTACTAGGTCATAAAATAGATTAAGGAGAACGAGGGAAGAACTGCCCCCTCTCCCCAACCCCTTAAGGGAGGGAGGGGAGCTTGAGGGAAGGGGGGGGCCGCAGGCCTCCCGCCCTTCTGCCTAAACCCGGCCTTTGCCTCTGCCGCGTCCCTGGCAGGTGACGGACTTCCCCTGGCCCCGGTTGCGATAGCGGCACTGGCCCCCGCAGCCCGGCAGCCAGAACCGCGGTTGATCCAATTGCTGGCGCCAGAAGGATTCCAGAACCTCCGCAATCTCTCCCGCCACCCCGCAGACGATATGGATTCCGAGATGTCTGGCGCACAGATGCAGCTCGGCACTCAAGGCCCCGCAGATCAGGCAGGTAACCCCTTTCTCCCGCAGGACTTGCAGCTTTTGGTGCCCGGGCAGTTCCGGCAACACGATCTCCTCCCCGGCCCCGGCATAGAACGGGTCCGCGGGGAAGATCTGCATCCGGGAACACCAGTCCAACACCGGTGCCACCCGGGAACGTAGTACGGGTATGGCGATCATTCCGCCCCTCATTTGCATCCAGACACAGGCTTTTCCGTTATGGTCCCCCCTCCGCGGCCGCGTACGGGGTACCCCCGGTCTTCCCTGAATCTTTAGCAGGGAGCGTGCCAAAATCCGTCTGCCGGCAATAATCTCAACGACACTGCCCGGTTCCCGGTCCCCGGGGGCAGGTCCCGGCCGGCTTGTGTCGCCTCCGGCCTCGCCATCGGATGCATTACGCCCCCGTTCTCTCTCCGGTCCCCGGAGAGGCAGCGGGTGCGCCTGTTAATCTTTGGCTCTATCCACGGTCAGGACGGCAAAGGCAAAGGCGAAACCGCCCAGGACCAGGAGGATGGGGAAGGCGGTATACTGAGGGGTAGAGCCGAAGGAGGCGGCCCGCATCGCCTCGGTGGCATGGGTGAGGGGCAGAAAATACAGGATCTTCTGGGCCCAGAGGGGAAGCTGCGTCAAAGGGAACAGGGTGCCCCCCAGAAACGCCATGGGCGTGATCACGAAGCTGGTAAGCAGGGCTTGATCGGCGTGGGATTTGACCAGCATGGCCAACCCCACCGCCAGGGAGGCGAACACCAGGCTGTTCAGCACAAAGGCGGCCCAAAACCAGAGGTTGTACGACAGCACGACCCCGAACAGCCCCCCCAGAACGAGAATCACCCCGCCGGCCAAGAGGGCCCGGGTCACCCCGGCCAGCACCTCCCCCGCCACATAGGCCGCATTACTGATGGCGGCCGCCTGAAATTCTTCAAAGATGTGCCAGTAAAACCGGGCGATGTTGATCTCGCTGCTGATGGCAAAGGCCTGGGTCATGCTGGCCATGGCCGCCAGGCCGGGAATCAGGAACTCGAGGTAACTGTGCCCCTGCACGGTGATCTCCCGCCCCATGGCGTAACCGAAGGCAATGAGATACAGCACCGGGGACACCGACCAGGTGATGAGCAATTTGACCAAACGCCGCCGCAGGATCAACATCTCCCGCATGTAGACCGCCTGCCACCCGCGTATCATGCGACTTTTTTCCCGGTCAGAGCCAGAAACGCATCCTCCAGATTCACCCGCCGCAGGGTAAAGCCGTTCTGATACCCGGCCGCATACTGCTTGGCCTCCGCCTGGGTCTGAAAATACGAGGTCTGCATGGTTTCCGCCGTAAAGTGATCCATGGCCCAGTTGCCGATGCCGGCCATTAAATTCTGCGGCGTATCCAAGGCCACGATCTTGCCCCGATCGATGAACGCCACCCGATCCGCCAGGAATTCGGCCTCTTCGATGTAGTGCGTGGTGAGGAAAATGGTGACCCCCTGTTGTTGAATCTTTTTTATCAGCGCCCAGATCCGCCTCCGGATCTTGGCATCCAGACCCACGGTGGGTTCGTCCAAAAACAGGATCCGGGGCTCGTGCAATAAGGCCCGGGCGATCATCACCCGCCGTTTCAGCCCGCCGGAGAGCCGCTTGATGAGGGTGTCCCGTTTCTCCCCCAGTTCGATATACTCCAACAGGTGGGCGATGCGTTCGTTGATGCGCCGGTAGGGCATATGGTGCAACCGGCCGTGGATGAGGAGATTTTCATAGACCGTCAGTTCGCTGTCGAGGTTGAGGTGCTGCGTCACCAGCCCGAACTGGCTCCTGGCCGCCAGGTGGTCCGAGACGATATCGTGGCCGTTGAGCCGCGCCCCCCCGGCGCTGAGGCGGGTGAGCCCGGTCAGGATGCGGATGGTGGTGGTCTTCCCGGCCCCGTTGGGTCCCAGATAGGCAAACAGTTCGCCCGCCGGGACCATCAGATCGATGCCCTGCAACGCCCTGACCGCCTTGTAATCCTTCCTTAAATTGACGATCTCGATCATGTCCCCGACGCCTGCCGCCCCTGTTTCTGTCGCCGCAGCCGGTCCACGTCCACGACGATGTCCTGGAGCGGCTGCCGGCGGATGCGATGCGGCAAGGCCAGTTCGGCGGCGGTGTCGATATCCTCCTGGCTGACCGTCAGCCGCCCCTGGAAGGCGGCCAGGGTCTTGGCGGCCTTGAGGATGATGATATCCCCGCGGTGGCCGTCCACCCCCACCTCCAGACAACACGAGGCGATCTCATGCAGGCGCGGGTGGTCGATGACCACCCGGGGGTAGAGTTCCATGGCCCGGGCGATTCTGTCCACCAGGGCCCGGGAGTCCTCCTCCCAGAGGGCGCCAAAGGCCTCCGGATCTTCATCAAAGGCCAGGCGCCGTTCCATGATGGCCACCCGGCCGTCGGGATCGGTGATACCCTCGATGTGTACGCACAACCCGAACCGGTCCAGCAGTTGGGGCCGCAGCTCCCCTTCCTCCGGGTTCATGGTGCCCACCAGGGTGAACCGGGCCGGATGGGAGAAGCTCACCCCCTCCCGTTCGATGGTGTTGACCCCCATGGCCGCCGAATCCAGCAGCACGTCCACCACGTGGTCGTCCAGCAGGTTCACCTCATCGACGTAGAGAATGCCCCGGTGGGCCGCGGCCAGGATCCCCGGCTCGGTGCGCTTTTCCCCTTTCTTCAGGGCGTGTTCCAGGTCCATGGTGCCCACCACCCGGTCTTCGGTGGCCCCCACCGGCAGTTCCACCACCCGGATGCCGCGCCGCACGATCTCCACCGGCTCCCCCTGGACGATCTTCCGGCTGCAGTCGAGGCGGGCGCAGTCCCGGCAGACCTCCGGGGCCTCCTGCGGCAACAACTGGAAGGGACAGTCCTTCACCACCTCGATGGCGGGCAGGATATCCGCCAGGGCCCGCACCGCGGTGGATTTGGCCGTCCCCTTCTCCCCCCGGATCAGCACCCCGGACAGGGTGGGATTGATAATATTCAGGATCAGGGCCAGTTTCATCCTTTCCTGGCCCACGATGGCGACAAACGGATACACCGGACGCTTGCTCATTGCACCTTTCCCTTTGCGATATTCACCAGGGTGTCAGCTTTCAACTCTTCGATCTTGAAATATTGCGCCTGCAGGGCCACGGCCAGCTTCCGGGCCAGGCCGAAATTCACCAGCCCCTGGCTTTCCGTGTCCACCACGATGAACTGAATGCGGTCGTCCAGGCAGAGGCGGGCAGCCAGATCCAGGGCCTCCGCCACGGCCTGCCGTTCTCCCAGGGCCACATTGGATTTCCCGTCGGTGATGACGATGACCAGGGGCCGGGCCGTGGGCTGGCGCAACAGATAATTGCGCAACACCTCGTAGCTCTTGGCCAAACCCGCCGACAACGGGGTGCGGCCGCCCACCGGCATCTCCCGCAGCAGCCCGGCGGCCAATTCGACGGAGGAGGTGGGCGGCAGATTGACCACCGCCTCCTGCTTGCGAAACGAGATCATGGCGATGCGGTCCCGTTTCTGGTAGGCATCCAAAAGCAGCGACATGATGGCCCCCTTGGAGGCCGTCATGCGCCCCCGGGCCCCCATGGAGCCGCTGGCGTCCACCAAAAAGAGGAGGAAGTTCCCGATCCGCTTCTCCCGGATCTTGTCCCGGAGGTCTTCCGGGCGCAGAATCACGGCCAGGTCGTGGCCCTTCTTCCGCCTCACCTGGTGGGGCGCGGCGGCCCGCAGGGTGGCATCCAGGGCCACATCCCCGGTCTTCCCCCCCAGGGCGCTCTTCACGTAGCGCCCCTGCTTCTGGGCCACCCGGGTGCGGGACCGTCGTCCGGACCCGCGGCGGCAGACCCGATCCCGGGGGGAGGCGAACTTTTTCACCTGGAAGGTCTCCCCCACCTCAAAGATCTGCTCCCGAACGTTATCCCGGTCGTCCTGGTCCGCCTCCGGGGGGCTGGACTCCATCTCTTCTCCGCTCTCCGGGGGGCTCATCTCCATATCGCTCTCACCGGGCGCGGCCTCCTGCGGTTCGGGGGGCTCGGGGGTCTCGGTCTGCTCCTCGGGTTCGCTCTGCTGCTCGTCGTGCTCATGCTGATGGTCGTGGTCGTGGTCAGGTTCGGGGGGCGGAGGGGGCGGCGGCGGGGGCGCCGGTTCCCGTCTCCGATGCACCAGGGCCAGCGCCGCCACCTCCTGCACCTCCGCCAGCGTCACCTCCCGCTGCTCCCGGAAGGCCGCCAGGGCCCGGGCGGCCTGCTCGATGACCAGATCGGCCCGGTGCCCGGCCACGTTGTTCTCCAGGCAGACGTCACTGACCAGACGCCGCAGCGGGGCAGGAAACACCACCTCCGGCAGCAGCACCCCGGCCGCGGCAATCTGCCGCCCCAGGCGTTCGTTGTCCCTGTCGTAACGCCGTAGGAACTCCCGGGGGGCGGCGTCGTAGGCTTCCCGTTGCTGCATCAGGGTGATGCGTTGGTCCGGGTTTGGTTCGGAACTCACCTCCACGCACAACCCGAAGCGGTCCAGCAGTTGGGGCCGCAGTTCCCCTTCCTCCGGATTCATGGTCCCCACCAGGATAAAGCGCGAGGCATGGGAAAACGACATGCCCTCCCGCTCCACCACATTGCGACCGGAGCCGGCGGCATCCAGGATGATGTCCACCAGGTGGTCGTCCAGCAGATTGACCTCATCGATATAGAGGATGCCGCGGTGGGCCAGGGCCAGGAGTCCCGGTTGAAACACCCGCCGCCCGGTCTTCACCGCCAGGCTGAAATCGATCCCGCCGGCCACCCGGTCTTCCGTGGCATTGAGGGGCAGGGTGACCACCTTGAGGCGTCGGGACACCGAGGCCGGCCGCCCGTCCCCGGCCCGACACTGCTCACAGAGATCCTGCGGCTCTTCCGGATCGCAGGCAAAGGGGCACCCCACCACCACCCTGATCTCCGGCAGGAGGGCGGCCAGGGCCCGCACCGCGGTGGATTTGGCCGTCCCCTTCTCCCCCCGGATCAGCACCCCCCCGATGGCCGGATTGACGGCATTCAGGATCAGGGCCTGCTTCAGCTTCTCCTGTCCGATAATAGCTGCAAAGGGATAGACGTTCGTATGCATGCGGCGCCCGCGCCCCCCTAGCGGGAGTTCTTCTTCCCCAGGACCGTGTCCAGGGCCGCCTGCCAGTGGGACACGTCCGCGGCCGTGACCACGTCCACGGCGCCGCCCTGGAAGTCGCCCTGCACGTCTCCCATGGTCTCCTCCAACCGGGCCTCGGCGTCCAGATAGGCCTGTTTGAGCCGCTCCAGCACCTCCGGATCCGGCTGCCAGATGCCGCGGCTCTCCGCCTCCAACAGACGCCGGCCGATCTCTTCCAGGGCCCAGGGATTCACCTGTTCGAACCAGGCCTTCATCTCGGCGTCCAGCACGAAGGTCTCCGTGATCTCGTCAAAGATCCAGTTGTCCACCTCCCCGGTGGTGGCCCCGAAGCCATACACCCGGCCGATGCGTTTGGACAGGTCTCCGGCGCCTTTGTAGCCGTGGGCCTTCATACCCTCGATATATTTGGGGTGCAGGAGCTTGGCCCGCACCACCCGGCGCATCTCGTCGGCGAAATCGGTCACCGCCACCTGGGCCGGATCACGCGTATCCCCATAGTAGGTCTTGGGCGTCTTTCCGGACAGGGACTTGGCGGCCACGGTCATGCCCCCGTAATTGCTGAAATATCCGCAGCAGTTGAGAAAATCGCCCTCGTCGGAGATGTGCTTGTCAAAGGTGACCTCGATCCGGCGCAGGTTCTCCATCAATTCCCGGTGGGCCTGGACGCCGTAGCTGGCGTCGCCGGCCCCGCCGCCGTAGGCGTAGCCGTTCCAGAAGACATAGACGTCGGACAGATCGCCCTCGGTCTTCCAGGCCGAGGCATAGACCGCCAGGTTGACCCCGGCCCGGTAGACCCCCGGCTGGGCGCAGAAGATCCGGTAGCTCAGCCGGCGCCAGGTGTCCCGGTCTTCCAGGGAGGCCCCCTCCCCCGCGGCCTGGGCCAGGATATGCTTGCGCACTAAGTTCTGTTCCGGGGCTTCGTCCCGCAGGGCCACCGCCTGGACCACCTGATCCACATACCTGACCGCATCCGGGAAGCAGTCCCGGGTGATCCCCGAGACCCGGATGTTCAGGTCGATACGCGGGCGGCCCAGGGCCTCCAGGTCCAAGATCTCAAAGCCCTCCACCTGGCCGTTGGCCTTCCAGGTGGGCCGGGCCCCCAACAGATGCAGGATCTGGCCGATCTGCTCGCCGTCGGCCCGCATGATGTCCGAGGCCAGCCAGACCATGCCCACGGACTCGGGATAGCGGCCCTCCTCCGTCAGATAGCGTTGCAGCAGGGCGTCGGCCAGTTTCACCCCCACCTGATAGGCGGCCCGGGTCGGAATCCGGGTGGGATCGACGTTGTAGAAATTCCGGCCGGTGGGCAGGATGTCGTAGCGCCCCCGGGACAGGTACCCGGACGGCCCGGCCGGCACATAGCCCCCGTGCATGGCATTGAGCAGCGCCTCGATCTCCCGGGAGTCCTCCATCCTCTGGTCGATATCCGCCACCAGGGCCGCCAAACGTTGCCAGCGGTCTTGCAGGGGTTCATCGAAGGCCATCTTTGCCTGGCCCGCCGCCAACTCCACCAGCTTTTCCCCCCGCAGGGATCTCAGGATCATCTCCAGGGCCAGCCGGTCGGCCTCATAGAGCATCTCCCCGTAGACCCGGCCCTGGCGGCCGCGCTCCCCGGGCTGGCGCAGCGCCGCCAGGAGGTCTTCCCCCCACAGCTCGAACACCAACCGGCGGGTGTTCAGTTCGTTGTTGCTGTCGAACCGCAGGATGGTGTTGATGACCTCGGCCCGGGCCTCGCCCTGGGGCCGGTCCCCGAAGATGTGCATGCCGATCCGGGTCTGACTGTTGCGGATGCTGGACAACAGCTCATGGCAGCGGGTGACCACGGCCTGGAACTCCGTCGCCTCCAGGGCCTCGATCTCCGAGCGGAAATGGTTGCGGTCGATGGCGTCGGAGATGAGGTGCTCCAGTTGGTGCGCCCGGGCCCGGTCGGTGGTGCGGGCCCGCTCGTATTCGTTCAGCAGGTCCTCCAGTTCCTGCAGCTCGGCGTAGGTGTCGGCCGTGCTCATCACCGCCTGTTGATGGTCCACCAGGGTGGCGTAACTGCGGCGCTTGGCCACCACCCCTTCGGCGGGATTGTCGGCGTTATAGATATACAGATGCGGCAGGCGGCCGATGGCGATGTCGGGCCAGCAGGCGTCGGACATCCCCGCCCCCTTGCCCGGCATCCATTCCAGATTGCCGTGGGTGCCCACGTGGATCAGCACGTCGGCCCCGAAGACGCGGTCCATGTACATGTAGGTGGCGATATACTGGTGCGGCGGCGGGATCTCCGGATCGTGCAGGATCTTGCAGACCTGGCCGTCGCAGCGGGACCCGGCGCAGCCCCGTTTGGGCTGCATGATGACGTTGACGTGCCCGAAATTGAGGCCGGTGATCACCAGCTTGCCGTCATGGACCATGCTGGGCGGCACCCCGTTCATCTCCTGCCCCGGCGGCTCGCCCCAGGACGCCACCAGATCGGCCCGGGCCGTTTCCGGCAACCCGGCGAACCACTCCTCATACGTCTCGGTGTCCAGCAGGGCCAGATGCCCGCCCTTGGAGATGATCTCATCCACCGTGGTCCAGCGGAATTCGGCGATGGCCTTGCGCTCCAGGATGGTCTGCATCAGCTCCTCGCCGGAGGCGGGGAGGTGGTCGATCCGGTAGCCGGCGGCCTGCATCTGCTGCATGATGCGCACCACGCTCTCGCCGGAATCCAACCCCGCGGCGCCCCCCACTCCCGCCTCCAGACCGGCGCATTCGTTCTTGTGGAAGACAAACACCGCCTTGCGCTTTGCCGCGGGCTTGGCCGCCAGACGCACCCAGCGGGCCACGCGCTCGGCAATATGGACCACCCGCTCGGCGATCACCTCCCGGATTTCATAGACCGTATCGGTGCGCTCGTCGGTGAGCTTGCGGCTGCAGGCCATGATGACGGGCTCGATATGGCCCTCGAATTCGGGCATGGCGATGCCGAAGCTGACCTCGGCGGTCAGTCCCTGGGGATCCTCCTCCCACTCCTGGATCGATTTGCTGTAGGACACCACCGGCTTGAAGACCGGCACATTGAGCGTCTTAAACAGGTCCACCGATTGCGCCGCCACGCCGGTTTCCGAGATATCGCCCCGGGGCTCCCGGGCCAGGAAGAAAAACTGGAGGTTGATCAAGGCGTTGATGTAGGTATTGCCGGCCGCATCCCGGAAGAACCGCCGGGCCGTGGCGATGGGTCCCCAGGCCCCGGCGTCCGGGTCCGCGGTGCCGTGGGAAAATACCGGCAACACGTTCAGGCCCTGCGCCTCCAGGGCCTCGATCAGGGCCCGTTCCAGGGAGCCGTCGGTATTGATGAAGGTATGCCGGGAGAAGAACAGTCCCACGGTGGGGCGCGGCGGGGCCGGGTGGCCCTGGCGGTAGGCCGCCACCGACTCGTAGACCGTTTGGTCCGGGGGGTGCAGGATGCCCTGCCACGGGAGAGGCACCGGATCACGCACGACAATCTTCGGATCGACCTGGTGGGCCACGTACTCCAGCAACCGCTGGTAGTTTTCCTGGCCGCCCTCGGCCATGTAGGCGAAGGCCCGGGCGCAGACCGAGACGTCCACGGTGGCGCGGCGCCCCCAATTGGCCGGGTCGAAGGAGGTGGTGACGATGGTCTTGGCCGGAATCAGCTCATCGATGCGGGCGCTGACCTCCTCCCAGAAGCCGTCGGTGGTCCAGTAGAACAGCACCGCGTCGGCCTGGGCCGCCTTGGCCCAGAATTGCTCCAGGCAGTCGGCGTTGTTCTCGATCTCCTTCTGGGAAAAAATGCCCAGTTCCACATACGGACTGGCCTCGGCCGCGGCCAGAAAGGTGGGCAGATAGGAGCCCCACATAATGGAAACGATGCGCACGGGTCGGGTGTGCATAAGGATGCCCTTCCTGATCTGATGCTGTTTACCTGCAATGTCCCCGGGGGCGGCCGTACCGGTACCCCGCCCCGGCACCCCGGATGACCGGCGGGGGAGCGCGTTCCGCCCCCGGTTTTCCGGTCATCCCCCGTGCGGGGTTTGCCGCCCTTTCCCCCCCGGTCCCCCCACGTCAGTGGTCAAAGGGGCGGACGCCGGTCACGTCTCCACCAGGATGACCCTGTGGTTGACGAGATTGAGACTGTGAATGGTGGCTTTGACGATCTTTTGCTCCCCGAAGATATTGATTAAACGCAGATCCTCGCCGTCGGGTTCAATAATATCCACGTCCGACAGCAGCAATTCCTCCTGCCCATCTTTCAGAACATAGGCTGCGGCTTCACACATATTTCTTTACCTCCTGCAATTTTTCCATGACCACCTTGTCCACCAGGTGGGGGAGAGGTTCGGCGGTAACTCCGACAATCTCCACCGCCTCCTGGGTCAAAGGCAGCAGAATCTTGCGCGCCGGAGACAGGGCGATGGCCTCGGACATCATCGGGGTCACTTCGCCCAGCATGGCGTTGGCCAGCACGATGGAGAGGCTCCCCAAGATGACCGCGGCCGTGGGCACGGTCCGGACAATGGCGTTTTCACCCGTGGCCCCCCGGTTGGCCCTGGCCTTCATCATCTGTGCCGTGGCCACGGCGTTGGTGCCCAGGGCGATGACTTCATGCTCCTCCTGGTAAACTTCCTTGAGGCGTCGGATCAACACGGCCCCGATGCCGCCCCCCATCCCGTCAATGACACAGATGCGCACGCTGTTCCTCCTGGTCGGCAACGCCTCCGCCGGGCGCCCCGGGCAGTCCTTCCCCCCCGCCCCGGAGCCTCCCGGCAGACCGCGGCCGGAGACCGCCTCCGGCCTCATTCGCTATATCTCCGGACCACCATCGTCCCCAAAATCACAGAGAGCAGCACATATCCCGCCAACATCCCCAGAGACACCAGGGCCTGCAGGTCCCAGGCCGACGACCGCAGCAAATGGTTGGTATGGGTCAGGGGCAGACTCCAGATGAGTTTGCGCAAGATCCAGGGCATCTCCTCCACGGGAAAAAAAGTGCCGCAAAAAAAGGCCATGGGCATGATGAAAAAATTGGTGAAGGTGGCGGTGTCGTCATGGGTGCGGGATTTCAGGCCCACGATCACCCCGAAACCGGCGAACAGGGCGCAATTGAGCACCAAGGCCAACCAGAACAGCACCCCGAAGTTCAGCCAGCTCCCCAAACCCAGCCCCAGCACCAAAATGATCAGGGCCGCAAAGAGCCCCCGGGCCATCCCCGCGGTCAATTGTCCCACCACAATGGCGGCGGGGGTCACGGGGGCCTGCACATAGACCTGAAAGGTGCGGAAATGCAGCCGCCCCACGGTCAAGCCGTTGGCCACCCAGGTATAGGAATTGGTCATGGAACTCAGGGCGATGAGCCCCGGGAGGAGATAATCCAGATACGAGGTCCCAGGAATGATCACCCGCTTTCCCAACCCCAGCCCGAAGGCCAGTAAATACAACAGGGGGGCGAACAAGGCCGACAGTACGTACCCCAACCGCAGCAACCGCCGCTGGAAGATTAGGATTTCCCGTAAAAAGATGGGGAACCAATTCATGCCGTCCCCTGCCCTCCCCCTGCTTTCTCTCTGACCGGTTTTCCGGTCCCCCTGCCGTCATGACAGCTTGGGATACAACAACCGCCGCTCCCCCTGGTGCAGCATCTCCACTTCCATGCCGTACAGCTGCGCCATGGTGGCCGGATTGATCACGTCGCCCGGCAACCCGGCGGCCGCCACCCGGCCCCGGGACAACATGATCACGTGGTCGGCGAACAGCAGGGCCAGATTGGGATCGTGCAGGGTCAAGAGGACGGTGAGCTCCCGCTGGTGCGCCAGATCGCAGATCAACTGCAGGATCACGGTGGTGTTCTTGAAATCCAGATGATTGGTGGGTTCGTCCAGGAGCAGGATCTGGGGCTCCTGGGCCAGGCAGCGGCCGATGAGCACCAGTTGCCGTTCCCCGCCGCTGATCTGGGTGTAGGGCTTGTCGGCCAGATGACCGAGGCCCATCAAGCCGATGACCTCCTCCACCACCTGCTGATCCTCCCGGCTGGGTTGGCCCCAGAACGACACCCGCGACAGACGCCCCAACAGAATCAACTCCCGCACCGTGTAGGGAAAGACCGGATGATGATCCTGGGGCACCATGGCCACCAATCGGGCCAGGGTCGGCGGCTGCAGCTCGGCTAAATCGTGCCCGGCCAGGTTGATGAGGCCCTGCCGGCACTGATGCTGGGCCGCGATACACAACAGCAGAGTGGTCTTGCCGGAGCCGTTGGGACCCAACAGGACCGACACCTCCCCGGGCCGGGCCGTAAGATCGATCTGCCGGAGAATGGGACGACCGTTGATCTGGAATGACACATCGCTGACGGTAATCATGTGGTCCAGGACTGTTGGGCCCGTTTCTTGAGCAAAAAGATGAAAAACGGCGCTCCCGTCAGGGTGGTGATGATTCCCACCGGGATCTCGCCGCCGGTCAGGGTCCGGGCCACCGTGTCGGAGAGCACCATGAAGCTGGCCCCCAGGGCCATGGACACCGGCACCACCCGGCGATGGTCCGGCCCCACCAGCATGCGCACCACGTGGGGCACCATCAACCCCACCCAGCCGATGATGCCCGAGACCGACACCGCCGCCGCCACCGTGATGGCCGCGGCCAGGATAAACAGACCCCGTTCCCGGCTGACCGACATCCCCAGGGCCTTGGCTTCGGCATCTCCCATGGACAGGGCATTGAGACGCCACCGTCCCAGCCAGATAATGCCCGACCCGGCCAGGATCCAGGGCGCCGACTTCTGGACCGCCTGCCAGTCGGCCAGGGACAGGCTGCCCATGAGCCAGAACACGATGCTGGCCAGTTTGTGGGGGTCCACCAGGAACTTGACGATGGACACCAGGGCCGAAAAGAAGGCCGACACGATCACCCCGGCCAGAATCAGCGACAGAATGGGGACCTCCCCCCGGGTGCGGGCCAGAAAAAAGGTTAAAAACGCCGCGGTCAGACTGCAGACGAAGGCTCCCACCTGAATGGGAACCCCCGGCAGGAAGGCTACCGAGAGAGCGCAGCCCAAGGCCGCCCCTGACGATAGGCCCAGAATGAAGGCGTCCACGAGGGGGTTGCGGAAGACCGCCTGTAAGGTCGTGCCGGAGGCGGAGAGGGCCACTCCCACCAGCATGGCCAACACGATCCGAGGTAGGCGCACTTGGAACAGGATAGCCCACATCTGTTCCGAGACCGCCTCCCGGCCGGAAGAGAACAGAACATACTGCCAGACCTCCTTCCACGGCACTGCGTAGGCGCCGACTTGCAGGGCCAGAAACATCGCCGGCAGGGGGGATAGCAACAGTCCCCACCGCAGCCACGACGACGCGGTCATGGGCGCCTCTCGTACTCAATCCCGAAACAGGCCGGGTAAAAGCGGCTCAGGGCCGCCTCGGCTTCTGCCGGGGAGATGTCCTGGGGATAAAATTTCTGCGCCATCCACCAGGCCAGATCCACAATGCGGGGGGACCAGGTGGAGGCCCGCGTGGCTTTAAACACCCGGCCGTCTTTCACGGCCTGGACCGTCTGCCACTTGGAATCGTGTTTCAGATCGTCCGGACCATAGGTGGCCGAACCCCAGATCAGCACCACCTCCGGGTTCAAGGCCACGATCTCCTCCATGGAGAGTTCCCGGTTGAAACCGTCGATAAATTCTCCCAGGTTCCGCCCCCGGGTCAGGGTCATGAGATCGCGCACCACCCCTTTATTGCCGTTGATGGTGGTGGGTTTACCCCACAGCCAGACCGCCCGGGGACTCTCCTTGGGAATGTTCTGGACCCGGTGCTGAATCTTCTCCAGCTCGGCCTGCATGAGCCCCAGGACCTCCCGGGCCCGGTCTGCTTTCCCCAACACCTGCCCCAGACGCAGCAAATCCCGGCGGATGTCAGCCACATTTTCCGGGTAGATGGCCAGCACCTCCAGGCCCTTGCGGTTCAGAAAGGCCACCGTCTCCGGCTTGCGGGACCAAGTCACCACCAGGTCGGGTTTCAGGGCCAACAGGGCCTCGGTGTTGATGTCAAAGCCGCTGCCCGGCGAGGGAATCTGCCGCAGATGCGGCACCATGCGTTGCAGCAGGTCATTGTCATAGGCGTAATGACTGATGCCCACCACCCGGTCCCAGGCCCCCAGGCAGGCCGCCAATTCATAGGACTCCAACAGCACCACCCGGTGTTTGGGCGTCAAGGGCGGCTCCCCGCCCGGTGGGACCTCCGGGGCCGGGTGCACCGGTCCGGCCCCCCAAGCCATTACCACCAGGAAAAGGCTGCACCACCAGATTGTCATTCCCCTGCGAGACAAGGGGCAACTCACACCGGTAACCTCCGGATTAGTATTTCAGCCCCGCCTGGACCCAGAAGGTCCGCCCCGGGGTCGGATAGTAGTAGTAATATTGTCGGTTGAGCATATTATCCACCGAGAAGGAAACATTGAAGTACTTCACCGGCGTCACCGTCAGTTTGGCGTCCAGGGTGAAAAAGGGATCGTACGAGCCGTAGACGCCGTTCACCCAATCGGCGTTATCATCCCGCACCGTCATCTTGCTGACGTAGCGCCCGCTCATATTGTAATTGAATATCCAATACTTGGCATTGAAGCCAAAATTGATTTGCTGCCGGGGCACATAGGCGATCTTCTTCCCCCGGATCTCCGGATCATAATCGTCTTTCAAAATCCGGGCATCCACCATGGTCAGGTTGCCGAAGAGGTTCAGCCAGGAAAACACCTGTTGGGTCATCTCCACTTCCAACCCCATGATGCGGGCCCGGGCGGAATTCTTATATATGGAGGTCCTCCCGGTGGGGTCGGTTTTGTCATCCACCCGGTAGATCAGGTCGGAGATGTGATTATCGAAAAAGGTGGCGGTGATCACATTGCCGGTGAAGGGTTTGAGGGTGGTCCCCAGTTCCCAGGAGACGGCCTTTTCCGGAGATAACTTCGGGTTGCCCTTATAGATGGAACCGGTGCTGGAGCGCCAGGTGCGATAGAGTTCATAGACATTGGGCGGCCGGAAGGTCGTGCCCACCGAGGCCCGCCATGACATCCAGTCATAGGGCCGGAACAGGAAGGCGGCCTTGGGATTGAAGGAGACCTCTTCCCGGGCCTTCAGATGTTCGATGGGGGTACCCTGGGCCAACTGAAACATGCCGTCGTAGGTCTTCCAGCGGTCCAGGCGGGCGCCGACGACGGTGCTGAACATGGGATGCCAAGTGATCTCGTCTTGGAGATAAAACCCCAGGATAAAATCCCGGCCGCCGGACTGGCTGGTCAAGTCCAATTTGCTGTCGGGATTGCGCCAGTTCTCCAGTTGATAGACCTTCGAGTTGGCCTCGTCGGCCTGGATGGCCACCCCTCCGGTGAGGGCGTGCCTCGTGCCGAGGGCCTGTTCGATCTGCACCTCACCGCTCCAGAGCTTGCTGGGAGTGGAATTCAACTCTCCCGGCCCGCCGCCCCGGAAGGCGGTGGTCCCGGCCGACGTATACCAGTTATGGGGTTGATTCATCAAACCGCCCCGCAGCTTCAAGTTCGTGGATTCGGTGAGGCGGTGCTCGGAGTTCAGGTTGTAGATGACGGCGTGTTCCCGCCCGTCGCCGCTCAGAAAATTGCTTTCCCGCAACGTGCTGAACCGGAGCGCGGAGTCGCCCAGCCTGGCCGTGCCGGTGGCCACCGGCGAGCCGTTGGCGAGATTCCGCAAATAGGTGTGCCATTGGCCGTAGCCGTATTCATTCCAGTTCATTTGCACGTTGAAATCCAGCTTGTGGCCGTCGGCGATGTCCCAGCTCAATTTGGTCGCCACGGTGGAGGTGTAGGACGAGTTGTCCCCGGTGTCGCCGATCCGATAAGTGGGAGTGTTGGTGGTGGTGGTGGTCGGGATGAAGCCGGTGACCCGGGTGGCCGAGGCGCCCGTGCTCGCCGTTCTCTGCACCAGGTTGGTGGGATAACCGCTGGTGTATTGGTAGGTGTAGCTGGCCTTCAGGCTCAGCTTGTCCCAGAAGCGGTTCCCGGCCGAAAGATAGTAGTTCCAGTAGTCGTACCGGCCATACCCCACGTTCGCCGCCATTTCCAACTTCTTGGGGGTCTTGGTGATGATGTTGATCACCCCCCCCATGGCATTGCCCCCGTACAGGGCGGAAAACGGCCCCCGCACCACTTCGATCCGGTCGATATCATCCACCGGAATACCGGCCCAATAGGCCGAATTGGTATAGCCGCTGGCGATGGTCTGGCCGTCCAGCAGGGCCAGGGTGCGGGTTTGATTGGAGGACGGAAAACCCCGCAGGTTGACGTTGGCCAGGGTGTCCCCCAGCCCCTTGCCCCGGCGGACGGTGGTCCCCGGCACCTGCTTGAGGGCCTGATCCACCGTCTGGATATTCTGCTGCTCAATATCCTTGGACGTCACCACCGTGATGCTGGCCGGAATGTCATCCGGATTCCGAGGCGTCTTGGTGGCCGTCACCACGATCTTTTCCAAGGCCTGGGTGTCCCCCTCTTTCTTGGCCTGGGGCTTCTCCGGTGTGGCCTCGGTCGGTGTGGCCTCGCCGGTCTGGGTGTCACTGGCCTTCTCTTCCCCGCCCTCTCCGACTATCCTGATGGTCTCTGAACTTTCCTGGGCCTTCGCCCCCTGAATGCCTCCCAGCCAGACCCCCAACAGCAAGCCGATTCCCATGATCCCGCAAAGCCGCCGTGTGCGCATCGCTCTCCCCCTCTGTGATTCGATTTGCGCCCCGGCCCCTTTTTTGGTAAGAAAAGAGAGGGCCGGAGCATCTCTGGATGGACGGTCCTGAAGAGGGGCGGGGAATCCTTGGCCGGAGTCCGTCCCTCTTCTCTTTGGCGACGTTACCACACCCTGTCTCAGGTTCGGTGTCTCGCCAACCTACTCAGGTCAAAAAAAAAGACCACGATCCTGGAGGCCTGACCGCCTCCCGACCTTCGTGGTCTTCTTCACCCATGAACCTTGTTGACACATCCGGGAGCTTCTTGCTCCGAATTTGTACTATTTTGCACATTATCATTAGATTGTCAATGCCTGAGTAATTTTCGTCCCTGCTTGCAGAACCGGCTGGGTCAGCCGGCCTCCAACCGGTAGGAGATGGGGACTTCGATCTTGAGAATGGTTCTCTGCACATCCCGGGGGAGAGGAGGGAACTGCCGCACTCGGGAGACGGTCTCCCGGGCCGCTTGGTCCAGCAGGGAGTGGCCCGAGGACCGGACCACGGCCACCGCCGAGACCCCACCGTCGGCGGCGATGGTGAAACGCACCACCACCACCCCCTGTTCATGCCGGCGCCGGGCCATAGGGGGATAGATCTTGTTCCGTTCCAACAGGCCCCGCACCCGGTGTAAATACCCTTGCAGGGCCGAGCCGGACCCGGTGCCGCGGCCGGTCCCGGTGCCGCCGCCGGACCCCACCCCGGTTCCCCTCCCCGCCCCGCTCCCGCCCTCGGAACCGCTGCCCCGGCGACCGCGGTCGGCCGAAGTGGAGCTGGCGCCGGTGGCGGCACCGGCGGGTTTGGCCGGAGTCACCGGGGGAGCCGGTCGGGCCATGGCCAGGGAGGGTGGTACGGGGACCGGCTCCGGCGCCGGAGGTTGCCTGACCCGTTTTTTGGGCTTCGGCGCCACCGTCGGTTTCGGCGGCGGCGGGGTCGGACGCACGGCCGGGGGTGGCGGGGCCTCGACCTTCGGCCCCCCCGCCCGCTGTCCGCCCCCTTCCGGCTTGGGGGTCACGACACTCAGGCAGATGGTATCGACGTTCACGACCCGCTTGGCCGGGGGGCTCAGGAGGGGCAGCGCGATCACCAGATACAGGGCCACCGCGTGCAGACCCATGGAGATGAGAACTGCCGGTCCCCACGTGCGGACGGGTGTGAAGAAGTCGCTCTGGGCCATGGCACACAAGGGCGGGGTTACGGTTGGTCCACTTCGATGCCGATGCGGTGCACCTGCAGACGCTTCAGCCGGTCGATCACCTCGATGAGCCGTCCGTGACGGGTCTCCTTATCCGCGGCGATGATGGCCTGGGGTTCCCTGCCCTGCACCTGGGCGGTGAAGATGGAGTCAAACTCACCGTCCTGACAGATCCGGATGCCGTTGATGGCGACCTGCCCCTCCCGGTCGATGCTGATGATCACCTGGGCCTTCTCCAACTTGTCGGCCTGGGTGGCCTGGGGCAGGGCAATGGAGAAGGTCCGGGGCATCATGACCGTGGCGGTCAGCAGAAAGATGATGAGGATCACCAGCACGATGTCCACGAACGGGGTCATGTTGATCTCGGTGATGGGACCGTGCCGGTGCAGCTTCATCGCCGCCCTCCGGTGCGATACACCGCGGCCTGGCTTTCCACCGGGGCCGCCGGAGAGCTCAGGCTGGCCAACAGGAGCCGTCCCAGGCGCTGAGAGCGTTCCTGGACCACGTGCAGGCGGCGATGGTAGAAGTTATACATCACCACCGCCGGGATGGCCACCAGCAGCCCCACCGCCGTGGCCACCAGGGCCTCGGCGATCCCGGCCATCACCGCCGGCCCGCCCCCGCCCTCGGTCAGAGCCAGGTCTTTGAAGGCGTGAATGATGCCCAGGACCGTGCCGAACAGACCGATGAAGGGCGCGTTGGCTCCCAGCGTCCCCAAAAAACTCAAACCCTTTTCCAACTGCAGGTTCACCCGGATACGTTCCGCCTCCATGGCCTCGGCGGCCGCCTCCGTGCCGCCCTCGGCCAGGCGCAACCCGGCCAGGAGGATCTGGGGCTCGAAGGCTTCGGAAGCCTCGCATTTTCCCATGGCCCCCCGCCAGTCGGCAGTTCGGAATAAGGGGGCGACCTCCTGGATGAACTCCTCCGCCCCGAACCGGCGGCGATAGAATGCCATCCCCCTCTCCACCATGATGCCCACCGACATGATGCTCAAAACCACCAGCAGCCACAGGACCCAGGTGCCGCCGCCCAAGGCCAGATTGAGCATGCTTTTGGTAATGTCCACGCCTCCTCCAGACATAAAAAGCCATGAAGAAATCGCCCGCGGGGGGCGGCTGCCTTCATGGCTCATATTCTTGCACAGCGATAATCGTTTACTGCCGGGGAGTTCATCTCCCTTGGTGTCTAAACCATATCAGGAAATTCCTTTGGGATCAACGAATTTATCCGGAGGCCGGCAGCCCGGGCAGGCTGGTCTGAAAACGTGTCGTCCCCAATTTCATTCCCACTGCCCCTGCCCACCGCCTGCAAACCTGGAATACCCCCCTATTGCCTGAGGCTGGAACCGTCGCCGGGAGAACAATCTAGGGCCTTCCTTACGCTTCCTTGCCCCCTGGAGGGAGAGAGACTCGGGGTAACGGGATTAGAATGAGCTCGGAGGGTCAAGGCCCTCCAGGATTTGCCATCCCCCCCGACGCTCTCACAGGCAAAGACATATGAAAGGGATCACCTCGGAACCCGTACACCCCATACCACCCCGGTCTCTGAGACATTCCTATTATTGATATTTATGCTGTATTTTCGTATAATTTCATCATGCTGTCGATAACCCGGATCAACGCCACTGACTCCCGGGGCCTGATATTGCAGCCCTGGCCGGGAACCGGGAAGCGATGCTGAAGCAGGGCGGTAGTTTTGTCGTCGAGTAGCGTCAACCTCGGAATAATAAATATTCTTATCCGCTGTTCTAACCACGCGAGGAAGCCATGCCGCCCCCAGACTCGAACCATGGCAACAACCAGGAAAAGGCCCTATCTCCTCCGAAGCGGCGACTGACCGGGAGCGCCGCCGCCGGGCCATCCCGCCCCGTCACGCTTCCGCTGCCGCCGTATGGCGACCTGACCGACTTGAACACCTCCCGGCTGATCCTGGACGCGGTGGGGTCCGAGCTGCTGGCGGAGATCACCGGCGACGTCCTGGAGCTGCTGGAGACCTCCGTCTCCGTGTACGAGACCAACGGCGATTATGCCCTGCACCTCGTTTCCTCCCCCTGGTGCCGATGCCTGGATCAAGCCTCCCGACAGCTCTGCGGCACCTCGGACAACCGGGAGGCCCTGGCCTCCGGAAAGTGGCACTGCCACGAATCCGGCTGCCATGAGGCGGCCCGCCGCGCCCTCGACACCGGGGAAGCCGTGGACGTGGAGTGCCGCGGGGGGCTGCGAGTTTTTGCCGTGCCCATCCGGGCCGGGGAGGAGATGTTCGGCAGCCTCACCCTGGGTTACGGCGACCCGCCGTCAGACCCGGAAAAACTGCACCACCTTGCCGCCACCTACGGGGTCAGTGTGGAGGAACTCCGGGAGCGGGCCGCGGCCTCTGAGACCCGGCCGGCGTCCATCATCGAGCTGGCCAAGCAGCGGCTGCTCACCGCGGCGCGGCTTCTCGGCGGTATCATCGCCCGCCAGCGGGAGACAATGGCGCTGTTCCAAGGTCTCTTCGAGAACGCCGCCGACGGCATGGTCCTTCATGATCTGGAAGGCCGGTTAGTGGAGGTGAATCGAGCCGGGTGCGAGTACCTGGGGTATTCCCGGGAGGAACTGCGGCAACTGCCGCTCACCACCGTGGAAGTGGGCATGTCGCTGGAATCTATGCATAAATTGTGGGCCAGAATCTTGCTGGGTGAGAAGATCACCCTGGAGAGCCGGCACCGGCGCCGGGATGGGACCACCTTCCCCGTGGAACTCCGCCTCAGTCTCTTTGAATACGCCGGGCGCCCTCACATTCTGGGCGTCGTCCGTAATATCACCGAGCGTAAGGAGGCGGAGGAGGCCCTGCGGGAGAGTGAAGCGCGCTATCGCAGCCTGTTTCAGAACAACCATTCGGTGATGCTCCTCATCGACCCGGCCACCGGGGCCCTCCGGGACGCCAATCCCGCCGCCTGCGCCTACTACGGCTTCTCCCGGGAAGAGCTGGTTACCAAAAATATCACCGACCTCAATACCCTTACGCCGGAGCAGGTGTTGCAGGAAATGGAGAAGGCCAAGCTCAAAAAGCAGAAACAGTTTGAATTCCGCCACCGCCTGGCCCACGGGGAAATCCGGGATGTAAAAGTTTTCTCCGGCCCCATCCGGGTTCAGGGCCAGGAATTATTGTATTCCATCATCCACGACATCACCGAACAACAACGGGCGCTAAGGGCCCTGGAAGTCTCCGAAAAGAAATATCGCAGTTTTTATCAGGGCATTCTAGAGGGTTGCGTGAGTGTGGACATGGACGGCAATATCATCGAGGCCAACCAGGCCTATCTGGACATGCTCGGCTACACGGCCGAGACCATCCGGGGCCTCCGCTACCAGGATATCACCCCCCCTCAATGGCATGAGTTTGAGGCCGGCATCGTGGCCCAACAGATCTTGCCCCGGGGATATTCGGAGATCTATGAGAAGGAGTATATCCGCCGGGACGGCACGATCTTTCCTATAGAAATAAGGACCTACCTGATCAAAGACGAGACCGGCGCCCCCACGGGCATGTGGGGCTTTATCCGGGACATCACCGAACGCAAGCGCATGCAGGAAGCCCTGGAAAAACGCCTGGTGGCCCTCAGCCGCCCCCTGGATGATACGTCCGACCTCGACTTCTGTGACCTCTTCAATCTCCCGGATATTCAGCAAATTCAAGATCTGTTCGCCGCGCTCACCGGGACGGGCTCCCTCATCACCGCCCCGGATGGCACTCCCCTGACCCGGCCCAGTAATTTCTGCCGGTTGTGTAGCGATTTCATCCGGCAGACGGAGCTGGGTCGCCGGCGCTGCGCCGCCTCCGATGCCGCTTTGGGCCAGTATAAACCTGACGGACCCATCATCCAGCACTGCCTCAGCGCCGGATTATGCGGCGCCGGGGCCAGCCTCACCGTCGGCGGCAAACACATCGCCAACTGGCTCATCGGCCAGGTCCGGGATGAAACGGTGAGTGAGGAGAACATACGGGATTATGCCCGGGAGCTGGGAGTCGATGCCGAAGAATTTGTGGCGGCATTTCGTGAAGTCCCAATCATATCGAATGATCGGTTTCTGCAAGTAGCGCAGGCGCTCTTTGTGTTTGCCAATCAGCTCTCCGCCATGGCCTACCAGAATGTCCAGCAGGCCCGCTTCATCACCGAGCGCCAGCAGGCCGAAGCGGCCCTGCGGGCCAGCGAGCATAAGTACCGGTCCCTCTACCACGAATTCCAGGGGATCTTGAACGCCATCCCGGACGTCGTCTGCCTGCTGTCTCCGGATCTCAAGATCGTCTGGACCAATGAAGCGAGAATTATGCCCATGTACCCGCCAGACCTAGACCTGACGGGACAACCCTGTTATGCCTTCCGGCATGATTTCTCCGAACCCTGTGAAGATTGCCTGGTCCTGAGATGTTTTCGGTCCGGGAAGATGGAAACCGCCGAGGCCACCACCAGAGACGGATTGATCTGGGACCAGTGCGCCGTTCCCATTTATGATGATCTCGGTGACCTGGTAGGCGCCATCGAGGTGGCCCGCAACATCACCGCGCGCAAGCGGGCCGAGGCCGAGCAAGCCAAGCTGGAAGCCCAGATGCAGGAAGTCCAGAAACTCGAGAGCCTGGGGGTCCTGGCCGGCGGCATCGCCCATGATTTCAACAACCTCCTCATGGCCATCCTGGGCAATGCCGATCTGGCGCTGCTGTCTCTCTCACCCGCCTCCCCGGCCCGCCCCAACGTCGAGGAGATTGCTCGGACCTCGCAGCGGGCCGCCGATCTGTGCCGCCAGATGCTGGCCTATTCCGGCAAAGGCCGGTTCCTGGTGGGGCGTTACGACCTCTCGGAAATCGTCCGGGAAATGGCCCAGATGCTGGAAGTCTCCATCTCCAAAAAAGCCTCCCTGCGCTACTCTTTCGGCGCGCAGCTCCCGGCCGTGGAGGCCGACGCCACCCAACTACGCCAGGTCATCATGAACCTGATCACCAACGCCTCCGAGGCCCTGCATGACCACAGCGGCTCCATCTCCATCGTCACCGGCGTCATGGACTGCGACCGCACCTACCTGGCCGAGAGTTACCTGGACGACAAGCTGCCCGAAGGCAGGTACGTCTATCTCGAGGTTTCCGATACGGGGGCTGGGATGGACGAGGAGACCCGGCGCCGGATCTTCGACCCCTTCTTCACCACCAAGTTCACCGGGCGGGGACTCGGGCTGGCCGCGGTGCTGGGCATCGTCCGGGGCCATAAGGGAGCCATCAAGGTCTACAGCGAGCCGGGCCGGGGCACCACCTTCAAGGTGCTGTTGCCGGCAGTGGAATGGCAGCCGGGGAATAGTGTGCCCAGCCCGGGACCGCCAGCCTCCGTCAAGCCAGGGGGGACCGTCCTCCTGGTCGACGATGACTCCGCGGTGCGCACCATCGGAGTGCAGATGTTGGAGCGGCTGGGCTACACGGTCCTGACCGCGGCCGACGGCCGGGAAGGGTTGGAGGTCTTCCGGACTCGCCGGGAGGAAATCGCCTGCGTCATCCTGGATCTCACCATGCCCGAGATGGGCGGGGATGAGGTGTTCCGCGAGCTGCGTCGCCTGCAGCGCGACGTCCGGGTGATCCTCACCAGCGGCTATAATGAACAGGAAGTCATCCAGCAGTTCGCCGGTAAGGGACTGGCGGGGTTCGTCCAGAAGCCCTACACCGTCGCCAAGCTGCGGGAGACCCTGCATGGGGCCCTGGCCCAGAAATAGCATCTCCCGCGGCATCCTGATCAGCTCGCTGGCCAGACCAACCCCGGGAAGCCCCCGGATGGCGGGTCCAGATCCCGGCCCCGGGCCCTGAGGCCGTCCCCGTTTCGCTCATGGGAGGTTTCGCTCACCAGATCCTGCAGTCTCACCCTGCTTCCCCCCGATCATCCCCCGGCCGCCTCACATCAGCCTGCCCCTGGGAACAACCACCACATTAGGCCGAAATTACCTTGCAGGACTCGACGTTCACCAGGTCACAAAATCCGGCTTTTTCCTGAGATACTGGTGCCTTTTCATCTACCCTGTGGTATTAATATTAGAAACTTTATAGAATTCGTATCTTTCCCCCAGGACCGATCAGTGCCCCCTGTGGCATCGGACGCCGAGGTCAGCCTTGCTATTCAGACATAAACCTGCTTGGAAAATCTTCAGCCTCGTTGTCTTTATGGTTGTGGTGGGGGCCTCCGGTGCAGTCCAGGCTAAGCAAACCGGCCGCGTCCAGGAACTCACCGGCAGGGTGGAACTTCAGGAAAAACTCTCCTGCTATCTGCTCCCCAAACTCCGTCGGGGGCAGACCCTCTATGTGTTCATGGCCGGGACCTCCCATAGCCTCGACCCCTTCGTGGCGCTCCTGAAGCCGGGCACCGATATCAGCAGAATCAGGGAAAATTACCGGGCAGAAGAGAAGCTTCTCGTGGATGCCGGCCGGGATCCTTTAGAGGTGATGCCGGAAGTCCTGAAGAAATTTACTTTGATCTGGGATGACGATTCGGGACCGGGATATGCCGCGGTCTTTGCCTACCCCATTCCCCAAAACGGCGATTATGAGCTGGTCGCCACCAGCACCCTGGCCCGGCCCACCTTCGGGGATTTCCGGCTCCTCGTCGGTCTTGATGCTCCCGAGGTGCTCACCGGTCGGGCCAAGCCAACCGGGCCGATCATCGCCCTTCGCCAACAACTGGCTCGCCGGTTTGAGCCGAAAGTGGAAGAGGTCTTCGGCACCATCTCTCCCAAAGACGCAGTTCGCTTTTACCTGCTTCCCAAACTGCGGGCCGGGGAGACCCTGTCCGTCTTTGTGGAAGCCCTGGCCGGCGATCTCAAGCCCAGCGTCGTCCTCTATGATTATGGGGAGAAGCCCCTGGCCACCGCCAATTTTCAAGGCCGGCAAACCCAAGGCACATTTAGCTATACCCTTCCTGAAGAAGCAGACAACTGCCGTCTGAAAATCACCGGTCAAAGGCCCCATGCCCCCCTCACCACCGGCGACTACCGCCTGTTACTCGGCCTCAACGCCCCCCAGGTGCTCGCCGGCGACGTGAAGGGCAGCGGCCAGCAGGTTATTAAAGGCGCGACTCCGGTCAAGATCGGTTTCAAACTTCAGCAGATCATCTCGGTGGACCAGCAATCCGAAAACTATTCGGTGGCCGGCACCCTGGGCATGAAGTGGCAGGAACCGCAACTGGCGTTCAGTCCGGATACCATCCAGAACCGCGTCAAGATATTTTCGGGCGAACGGTTCCTCCAGTATGTCCACGACCATAACATCATTGTGCCCGACTTCACCATTTATAATCAACAAGGGAAGCGCTGGACCCAAAACTCGGTGGCGGTGGTCTGGCCTGACGGGAAGGTGGATTATTACGAATGGTTCACCGCCACCTTGCAGGCTCCGGACTTCGACTTCCGGCATTTCCCCTTCGACACCCAGAGATTCTTTATCCGGGTGGACAACCTCTATCCGGAGTGGTACTTCTACTATGCTCCCCTGACGGGCTTCTCCGAAGTGGGCCAGCGACTCGGGGAAGAAGAGTGGGTGATCACCAAGCACGACGTCACCTTCGACAGCGTCATGGAGAGCTATGATCGCCCCGTGTCCCGGTTTATCTTCGCCTTTCAGGCCAAACGCCATATCACCTACTATTTCTTCCGCATCCTGCTGCCCCTGGTTATCATTATCGTCGTGGCCTGGTTCAGCTTTTTCCTGAAGGACTACAATAAGCGGGTGGACGTGGCCGGGGCCAATCTCCTGATCTTCATCGCCTTCAACTTTACCATCGCCACCGATCTGCCCCGACTGGGCTACCTCACCTTTATGGACACCTTGCTGGTCACCACCTTCATCATTACCGGTATCGTGGTGATCATCTCGTATCAATTGCGCCGCATGGTGGATGTGGGCAAACATGCCCAAGTGGCCCGCATCGACAAATACATCCGCTGGTGCTATCCCCTGGCTTATCTCCTGGGCACCGGCGCAGTCGCCTATCTGTTCGGGTAATTTTCTTGTCCCCAGGGAATGATGTGCATCCGATTTTTTGATTTAACGTGATGCCTTTCGGGCCCTGACGCTTGCAGTCAGGTACCAGATAAGCCCATGGAATCCCCCTTCCGGGCCAGGTTTCAACCTCCGGGTTCTTCTTTGCTTGGAACTGCTTGATGAGAAAGGATAATCGAGGTGACATGCATCAGAGAGCCCCGTCCCCGTTCCCGGCCATCCGGCCCCCCGGGTGGTGAGGACGATGAGGGGCAAGGCTTCGCCTCACCGTGATATTTTTACCCAGATCACGGTATCTGTGGATAATAAATTCAGGTAGAATATACAGGTGGAGATTTATGGCCTCCCTCGAAGGACTTCGGTCGGTCGTCTGTGAGGTATACCATGCCTTTTCTCTTGATAAAAACCCGTACCATTCCGATAACACTGGTAAACCGAATTTTTCTAGACCGAAGATCTGATGCCTTCCCCAGTCCAACTCCCCGGTAAACCCGAGACCCTGCTTTCCTGGGCCCAAGAGCGGTTATGGTTCTTGCAGCAGCTCCAACCTCAAAGCCCCGCTTATAATGTCCCTCTGGCCCTGAAGGTGCAAGGCCGGCTGGACCTCGAGGGCCTCCGCCGGGGGCTCCAGGCCCTGGTGCGCCGGTATGATATTCTCCGGACCGTCTTTCCCTTTGAGCAAGGCAAATTTGCCGCGCGGGTCCATGGGGAGGGAGAGCTGGAGGTGAAGGTGGAGTGGGAGGACCTCAGCCCCGGTCCACCGGCGGATCGGGAGAACCGGGCCCGGCAGACGTTGGCCGCGGCGGCCCGCCGCCCCTTCGATCTCTCCCGGGGGCCTTTGCTCCGGGTAGTGGTCGTCCGCCTGCAGGCCGATGCGCACCTTGTGCTCCTTGTGTTACACCGGATCATCGGAGACTCCGCCTCCGCCGAGATCCTGGCCCGCGAGCTGTTTTCCCGCTACCCGGCGGCGCGCGGGGGCCGGCCGGCCCCTGACCCGGCGGCGCCCAGGCAGTATCAGGATTTCACCCGGTGGCAGCGTCAGGCGGTGGACCTCGATCTGCCCGGCCAGGTGGATTTCTGGACCAGCCGCTTGAGTGAGGCGCCGGTCTTGGAATTATCCACCGACCACCCCCGCCCGCCGATTCAGACCTCGCATGGCGCCCAGCACGAGATGCGGTTGCCCGGGGACCTGACCACCGCCCTCCAGGAATTGGCCCGCCGGCGCCATACCAGCCTCTCCGTGATCCTGCTGACAGCCCTGCAGATATTGCTGCACCGCTACACCCAACAAGCGGACATGGTCGTCGGCTGCACCGTCGACGGCCGGCATCGACCGGAAACCCGGGGGCTCATCGGCTGCTGCGACAATACCCTGGCCTTGCGCCTGCATATGGAACCGGGGGCCTCGTTTGAGCAGGTCCTGGCCCGGGTCCAGAGCGCCTGGCAGGAGGCCGGCGCCCACCAGGACCTGCCCTTTGCCAAGGTCGTGGAGGAAATCCCGGCCCCCCGGGATCTGAGCCGAACCCCGTTTTTCCAGGTGCTCTTCGATTATGTCGATCATCCCTGGACCGGTCTGCGGACTGAAGATTTGGTGGTCGAGCCCTGGGCCTTTGACCCGGGTATCGCCCCCTATGACGTCACCCTGAAGGTTCTGGCCGACCAAGGCAATCTCCAGTGCCTCGTCATCTACAACACCGATCTCTTCGAGGCGGCCACCGTGACGCGCCTAATGGGTCATTATCAGACCCTGCTCCAGGGTATCGTCGCCCATCCCGGGGAACCCATTGCCCGCCTGCCGCTGTTGACGGACGCGGAAAGCCAGCAGCTCCTGGTGGAGTGGAACGACACGGCCACCGCCTACCCCCGGGATAAGTGCATCCACGAGCTCTTTGCCGAACAGGCGGCCCACAGGCCACAGGAGCCGGCGTTGAGTTTCGGGGGCCGCATCCTCACCTACGGGCAATTGGACGTCCGCGCCAACCGCTGGGCGCATCATCTCCGCCGCCTGGGGGTGGGGCCCGACGTGCCGGTGGGCATCTGCATGGAGCCCTCGATCGAGATGCTGGTGGGAGTGCTGGGCATCCTCAAGGCCGGCGGCTGCTACGTGCCCCTGGACCGGGACTATCCCTCCGAGAGGATCGCCTTTATGTTGGCCGACACCCAGGCCGCGGTGCTCCTGACCCAGCCCCATCTCGCGGACGCGATGCCAGGGGGAGGCGCCCTGGTTCTCGGCGTGGACCCGGAGGATGCCGCGGTGGCGGGGGAGAGCCCGGAGACGCCCGCACCCGTGACCCGTTCGGACCACCTGGCATGCATCTTTTACACCTCGGGCTCCACGGGGAGACCCAAAGGGGCGCCGGTGCCGCATTATGCGGTGACCCGCCTGGTGCGGAACACGAATTATATGGATTTTCAGCCCGGGGACAAGATCGCCCAGGCTTCCAATATTTCCTTTGACGGCGCCACCTTCGAGATCTGGGGAGCGCTCCTCAACGGCGGTTGTCTGGTGGGCTGCCCCAAGGACGTCCTGCTCTCGGTGAGCGACTTTGCCGTTTTTCTGCAAGATCAGCAGATCAATGTCCTGTTCCTCACGCCCGCCCTGTTCCACCAGGTGGCCCGGGAAGCTCCCGCGGCGTTTCGGTCCGTGCGGGATCTGGTGATGGGGGGAGAAATTTTGGAGGCCCAGTGGGTCAAAGCAGTCATGCGCCATGGCCCCCCGGCGCGGCTCCTGAATGCCTACGGCCCCACGGAAAGCACCACCTTCGCCACCTGGTATGAGGTGACGGACATACCGACAGAGAACCGGGCCATCCCCATCGGCCGCCCCCTGTCCAACACCCAGGTCTACATCCTGGACCGCAACCTGCAGCCGGTTCCGGTGGGTGTGGTGGGAGAATTGTGCATCGGCGGCGACGGTCTGGCCCGGGGCTATCTCCGCCGGCCGGAGCAGACCGCGGAAAAATTCATTCCCCATCCTTTCCGTCAGGACCCCCAGGCCCGTCTTTACAAGACCGGCGACCGGGTAAAATGGTTGGCGGATGGCAATGTTGATTTTCTGGGGCGGATGGATTATCAGCTGAAAATCCGCGGCTTTCGCATCGAGCCCGGGGAGATTGAAGCGGCCCTGGTGAGCCATGCGGGGGTGGAAGCAGCCCTGGTACTGGCGCGGGAAGATGAGCCGGGGGACAAACGGTTGGTGGCGTATATCACGCCCTCTCGGCATTCCCGTCCGAGCCCCGAGGCCTTACGCGCCTATCTCCAGGACCGGCTGCCGAACTATATGATCCCGGCCTTTTATGTGGTGTTGGAAAAATTTCCCCTCACTCCCAACGGCAAGGTGGACCGACAGGCGCTGCCCGTCCCGGACCGAGGCCGGGGCGGCTTGGAAAACGCCTATGTGGGACCCCGCAACGAATTGGAAGGCCGGTTGGTGGAGGTCTGGGAAGCGGTTTTGGGGGTTCGGCCCATTGGGGTGCATGATGATTTTTTCTCCCTGGGGGGCCATTCTCTGCTGGCGGCACGGTTGTTCGTGCACCTGGAACGCCTGGTGGGGGTCAAACCGCCGCTGTCGCTCATTTACCAGCGGCCCACGGTGGCGCAACTGGCCGAGGCCCTCCAAAATCACAGGGTCTTGACCGCCGGTCCGGATTCCGTTCTGGTGCCGATCCAGCCCGGGGGGAGCCGGCCGCCCTTTTTTCTGATCCAGGGATTGGACAGTCTGCCGCACCTGAAGCGTGCCTTGGGAAACGAACAGCCCTTATATTATTTACAAGCCCCCTTTAATCTCGCTGACAAAAAGTTACTGACCACCGGCGTCCGGGGTCTGGCGGCCCATTATCTCCAGGCCATGCGCCTGGTTCAGGACCACGGGCGCTATTTCCTGGGCGGTTTTTCGGCGGGCGCGGTCCTGGCCTATGAAATCGTCCACCAGATCTGCGAGGCGGGAGATGAAGTAGGACTGCTCTTTCTCCTTGACCCCACTCCGCCGGGCCCGACCCCGTATTTTGAAGTGCCGGCGGCCGAGCACCTGGAGCGCCTGGCACGGCTGAAGGGTCGGGAAAAACTGGCCTATCTCGGCACCCGCCTCCTCAATCTGGGCAAGAAACTGGCGGTCCGGGCCTGGCCCAAAATCGATCTGCCCTTGCCGCCCGCCCTGTTCCAGACCTTCGCCGAGGAGACGATGTATGCCTCCATCCGGAAATACGCTCCACCCCCCTTATCGGTCCGGACCCTCCTCATACAAAGCGGGAATGACCCCCGGATGCACACTTTCCCCTGGTCCCAGATGTTATCCGTTGACCCGGAATTTCATGTCATCCCCGCCGATCACCTGGAATTGTGCAAGCTACCCCATATGTTGGCCTGGGTGGACCTGCTCCGCCAGTCCCTCCTCAAAGCCCAGGAGACGGCGGGCAGTTAGGGGGGCTGAAATGGCACTCGGGTCCTTGATCCCCACAGACGCAAACTTTTCGCCAGAACTGGGCCCCGACTGCATCCGGGAGCTCCCGGAAGCCGGGACTCTCACCCACCTTCACCTGGCGGTGGGCGAGGTGCATCTCTGGCTGGCGGCCCTGGACCAACCTGGGGAGGGCTGGGATCAGGCCTCCGGCTGGCTCGACGAGGCGGAGATAGTTCGAGCCGGGCGGTTCGCCAGGGACCGGGAGCGCCGGCGCTTCCTCTGCCGTCGGGCCGGGTTGCGAAAACTTCTCAGTCTCTATCTGGACCTGGCGCCGCCGGCGCTGCGCTTCCGGTGTGGTCCCCACGGCAAACCCGATTTGGCCTGGCCCTCGGTTGACGGCGGCCTGGAGTTCAGTTGCTCCCACTCCCACGGCCTGGCCCTGTATGCCTTGACCCGGGGCCGACGGATCGGCGTCGACCTGGAACGCCTCACCCACGTCCCCGAGGCGGAAGAGATTGCCCGCCGGTGGCTCTCCCCCGTCGAGGCCGCCTTGTGGCGCCGACTGCCGCCGGACCAGAAAACCCTGGCGTTTTTGCAATGGTGGACCCAAACCGAGGCCTACGTGAAGGCTTTGGGAGAGGGGTGGGTGGAACCGGAGGGAAATCCGGGCAGCGTGGGTCTGTTCGCTGCGGGAGGCGGACGGCGCCACTGGTTGGACCCCCAGGGCGGCTCCTGGTCCGGGCAGGTGTTCTGCCCCGCCCCCGGCTACGTGGCGGCCGTGGCGGTGGCCGGCACGGCATATCGCTCCCGCGAGTGGCGTTGATGGCCCGCAAGACCGTTGCCCTGGAACAGAAAGTCAGCGGCGCGTGGAACCGGCGCCGTCCCATCTCCCCTCAGCGCCCTGAAGTCCAAGACAGAACGGCCCTCGCGGCTCATTGATCCACCCCGCGCGGTGCCTGTCTTTTCCCGCCCATCGGTGTCCCCGGGTTTTGTGGATCAAACCGGCTGCTTGCCATCCAAATCTTAGGATTGTTGAGGCGACGGAAGCAGTTGGCAAAGCTACCGGCGGTCGTCATTCAGCGTGGAGATGATCATAAGAAGCCAGTTGCCCAATTAAAGACGCATATTGTTGTAAAATTGCTTCTTTCTCAAAATTGGCCAGAAAGAATTTGTGTCCGCAGTGACCATCAGCGTGCCTCTCGTCTGGGTGCTGATAATAATCCAGAACAGCCTGGGCCAAGGCCTGGCCATCTCCAGCCGGAGTCACCCGGCCGCACTGCGCCTGCCTGATCAGCTCCGCCGTATCACAATCCAGGTCCACCGAAGCCACCACCGGCCGGGCGGCGGCCATATACCCTAAAACCTTGCTGGGCACCGAGGTCCGGCCCCTTCCCGGTCCCAAGGATACCAACGATACATCAGCCGTGGCCTGTAATTCGCTCAGCCGCTCCCGGGGTTGAAAAGGCAGGAATTGCAGATTGTCCAGCCCCAGCTCCCGGGCCCTGGTCATAACCTGTTCTTTGCCATACCCATCCCCCACCAAGAGGACCAGGATGTCCGGTTGGCTTGTCAACTGCCGAGCCGCCTCAAGCACCACTGTCGCACCGGACACCAGGCCGATGGTGCCGGCATATAAAACCACGAATTTCTCTGGCCCGATTCCCATCTCCCGGCGCCAGGGATTATCCCGGGGCCTCGGCACGATCTCCTTGCAGTCCAGCCACACCGGAATCACGGCGATTTTTTCCGGCGCCACGCCTTTATCATGGATGAGTGTCCGGCGAAATCCTTCCGAAAGGACCACAACCCGATGGGAAAGCTGGTAGGTAAGCTTCTCCAGGCGTTTTGCCAGCAGGATAAGGGCCGGGTTGGTGAGGTGGCCAAGTTCCACGGCAATATCAGGGTAGAGATCATAGATCACCGAGACCAATTTGGCGCCGCTGAGGCGGGCGATGAGGGCAGACGCCAAGGGGCCCAGGAGGGGATAGCCGTCGAAGGATATGACTACATCCGGACGCTCCGCCATGAGGCTGCTGAGGAAATAAGAGCAGCACTGGGAAGCCATGGCCAAGGCCCGTACCGGAGTGGCTGGACTGGGATGAATAAAGTGCCAGCCCCGGATCAGGCGGAGGCCGTTTTCCCGTGAAACACTCACCAGCTTGGGCTGATATCCGGGGAAAAGACGGCCGTAGGGGTGCTGGGGATAGCCGGCCGCCACGGTGACCTGGCAGCCCTGCCGGGTCAATCCCTCGGCCAGTTCCTGTCCCAATACCGCCGTGGCCGGTGCCTCCGGCGGAAAACGCTTGGCGGTGATCAAGACTTTCACGTTAATCGCGTTTTAAAATGTAGGGACCTAAGACCAAAACATCCATTTTGGTTCGAAAAAAACAATTAAGCGCCTCTTCCGGCGTACAGACAATAGGCTCGTTTTCATTGAACGAGGTATTTAAAACCACCGGCACTCCGGTGATTTTAGCAAATTCTTTGATAAGCCGGTAGTATAGTGGATTTTCCTCTTTGCTCACGGTTTGCAAGCGGCCCGTGCCATCGATATGGGTCACCGCCGGAATAATTTCACGTTTTTCTGGTCGAATGGGATAGACTTTGAGCATGAATGGGTCTGGATAATTAATCTCAAAGAATTCCCCTGTGGCCTCTTCCAGAATTGAAGGGGCGAAGGGGCGAAACCACTCTCGGCGTTTGATTCGCTCATTAAGGATGTCTTTCATCTCAGGCCGACGAGGGTCGACGACAATACTCCGGTTGCCCAGAGCCCGGGGCCCCCATTCCATCCGGCCCTGGAACCAGCCGACAATCTTGCCGTCGGCGATGAGCCGGGCTGTGGCCCGGGCCAGGTCCTCTTGATCATCCAGACGGTGGATGCCATCAGGGCCGAGCTGCTCCCGGAAAGGCGCCAGGGCGGTTTCGATAGCCTCAGGGGTAAACTCCGGCCCCCAATACGAATTTCGCATGATATAATTGCGCTTATTCCCCATAAGGTTGTTGTAAGTATAATAGGCAGCCCCAATGGCCCCGCCGGAGTCATGGGCCGCGGGTTGAATATAGATTTCCCGGAAAGGCGTCTGATGGAATATTTTCCCATTGGCGACGCTATTCAGGGCGCAGCCGCCAGCCAGGCAAATATTAGGGGTTCTGGTGAGGGTATACAGTTCATTTGCCAGGCGGAAAAATACCTCTTCATAACGGGCCTGAAGGGAAGCGGCCAGGTCAGCATGTTTTTCGGTGAGAGGTTCCTCATACAAACGGGCCGGTCCAAACTCTTTTTCTAGTTTAGCGGAATAGATATCAGCAAAGGCGGGTTCCACCCCACCCCAGTCGATGGACAAGGATTGTTTATGGTGGACAAAATAATCCAGATTCAGACGGAAACCATTGGCGTGGTCCTGGACGATATTGCGCATCTGAGGTAAATACGTCGGCTTCCCCAGGGCTGCCAGGCCCATAACTTTGTACTCGTCGCCATACTTTTTAAACCCGAGGTATTGGGTGATGGCAGTATAAAAAAGTCCCAGGGAATGAGGGTAATAAACCTTTTTTAAAGGAGAAATTTCCCGGTCCCGCCCCAAAGCGAACATGGTGCTGACAAAATCCCCGAACCCATCCACCGACAGCAGGGCTGCCTCTTTGTAAGGCGACACCAGGAAACTGGAAGCTAGGTGGGCCAGATGGTGTTCCACCGGGATGAACTTGTAATTCGTGGACTTAGTTGAGGTAAAATGTTTATTGAGTAGTTCGGGGATACTGGTGATATTTTTTAAGGCGGCCCATCGCTCCCGGAGCAGCTTGAGACCGGGTTGATGCGTCAGGATAAATAATACTTTTCTGGCGAAATTTGCCCGGGTCTGTTTGTTCCCGGTCACCACGTCGACATCAGAGAGCTCGGCATTTACCGTGTTTAAACAATACCGAATGGATTCCACTGGAAACCCGGCCCAGTGTTTAATGCGCCGGAAGCGTTCCTCCTCCACCGCCGCCAGCAATTCCCCATCTCTAATCAGACAGGCGGAGGAATCGCCATGAAAAGCATTCAGACCTAAGATCAGCATATGTTTTTTTGCACCTTATTTAAGGTTTAGAAATGAAATTAGCACGTTAAATTAATGAGCATTATTTATTGACTTGTGGGCCTCATACCTTGCATACCGAGGATTATAAGCTTCCAGGCAAATACTGAAATATGGCCATCTTATTAGACTTGTAGTTAAGCGGTCAAAGATCAGTGGTAGAATTCGAAGCGGTAAGATAAATGCCCACCCTATTAATGGATGTAATTTAGACAGTACTCTGAGGAGAAAAGTGATTTTTTGACTCAGGAAACCACTACAAAAAGATATATGTTCTGGGACTAAATTTGCTGACCTGCATAACTCATTTAGCATTGCCTTAGTATAGCCTCTTCTCACATGTCCGCCATCCTCAACCTTCGAAAATGGGCCTTTATCGCTAGATGTAATAGGCCGGTAAAGCAGATAGGGAGTGGTGAGTAAAAGGCGACCCCCTGGCTTCAGACAAGCGGCTATATCCCGCATTAGCTTCCTGTCGTCAATGATATGCTCTATGTTCTCACAGCAGATGGCGATGTCAAAGCCACCAATTAAATCATTCCTGGTTTCCAATCGGCGCACATCCAACATCTCAAATTTTGCAGAATCCGCTTTGCACAATGCCGCTCTCTCCAGGGCGATCTTTTGGTTGCGTTCGTCCCAGCTAAGGCCCAAAGCTTCATAACCACGAAGGGCGGCACCAATAGAAAAAGCACCTGTTCCACATCCGATATCTAAAAGCTTTTCTCCGTTTCTTGTTTCAGGCAAATGACTTTTAAGCCATAACCAACGGTCCAAGACTAGTGTATCACCGTGAATAAGAGTCGCGGGGAAACCAATAAATTTTACCAGCAGTGATTTATCCAAACCATCCTTCTTTCGTGCCAGACACTAATGATCCAAGATGTTTGTCGCTAATACAAAAATAACCATTTACGCTTTGATGATTAGATTTTGGTTGACAACCTGCGCTTCTATCTAGCAATTCAAGTACTTGTGATAAATTTCCTCCTGAAAACATCCAGGAGGTGACCCCATGGACCTTACATGCAAGAGATGTGGAAGCGCCTCGAATATTAAGCATGGTTTTGTGCGGGGATTCCAACGTTACCGCTGCAAAACCTGCGGCTTTCACTTTACCGTTACCCCAAAGCGGGGCCGCTCGGAAGCAACCAAGGCCTTGGCGGTCCTGCTTTATAGCTTTGGAAAGGCCAGTTTTCGCTGGCTGGGAAAACTTCTTGGCGTCTCGGGCGTAAGCACTTACAAGTGGGTGCGCCAGGCAGCCGAGACTTTGCCGAAGCCGGAAGTCCGGGAAGAAATTCGGGAAATGAAACTGGATGAGTTTTGGCATTTCCTTCATGCAAAAAAAACAAGCGTTGGATTTGGAAAGCCTATGATCGTGACTCACGGTGTTGTGTCTCCTGGGTTGTGGGTGGCCGTGATCATGTTACCTTTAGGCGGCTCTAGGAACGCATCGCTCGTCCAGGATGCACTTACTACATCGATGATTGGTCCGTCTACCACGAGGTGATCCCATCCGGACAGCATGTGGTTGGCAAAGCAGGAACCCAACTCTTGGAAAGTGACAACGCCAATACGCGCCATAGAGTAGCTCGCTTTATAAGAAGAACCAAATTGGTCTCAATATCCGAAAAAATGATCGACCTAACTATGCGTTTATGGGCCTATTTCTAACAATCCCATAATTTCGCTGAGTATCAGAAAAAATTATTGTGTATCTTAAGATAACACTCTCATGATATTTTCCTAGTTTTCTGTTTCAAAATAGAATTATAAGCTGCAATCATTCTTTCCGACACGGCCTTGATAGAATACATGTTACGGGTCAGTGACTTGCCACCCTGGCAATCAACCAAGGTTTTTTTTGTGTCTTTGAGAACCATGGCAAAAGCATTGGTCCAACTATTGATTTCCAACGGCAAAACCAAACCGGCCCGATACGATTTCACATCATCCGCGATATTTACATGTTCAGAGATGATTACCGGAAGGCCTGCAGCCATTGCTTCAGCTACTACCATGCCGAAGTTTTCCTGATAGGAAGGCAGGGCAAATATCGAACTGTCACGAAAGGCGGCCAGCTTATCAGAACCGGTGAGGGGGCCGGTGAAAACTACCCGTTCCCGCAATCCTAATTCGGAAACGAGGTGCTGTAACCCTTGCTGATAACCTCCCTCATCTGGACCGACTAAGGCCAGCATGGCCCTGGGATGCCCGAGATCACCAAAAGACCGGATAAGAAGTTCCAGCCCTTTCTTTGGGTGTAATCTGCCCAAAAAAAGCACAATAGGCTGATCTGAGCCGATGGCAAAGCGCTCCCGAAACCTGCCTGGCGGCGGCAGTGCTTCGAACTCCCTGAGATCTAAAGGATTTGGAACTATGACAGTCCCTTTGGCTTTGAAGGAAATTTTTTGAGAAATATTTTTTTGTTCTGGGGCGGCAGTATAATGTATCAACGCGGCATTTTCATAAATATATCTTCCCAAGCAGGTAAAATATATTTTTTTTTTGATATATTTCTGGTTTATGGACCAGGTATCAAGTGTCCCCCGTGGGGTTATCACGTAGGGGATCGATCGTCGTCGACACCAATAAGCACCGGCCCAGACGGGAAATGTCCAGGTTTCATGGAGATGTACCAAGTCGAAGCGCTTGACTTCCTGCCGAAGACGACCCCAAAGATCGGGAGAAAAATTATAAGAGGTTGGTCCGCATATCGGATGATAATAGACCGTCACCCCTTCTACTGGAACTGGCTCATTGATGGGAACCGCCATCTCCTGATCCATATCTCGGTTGGTACAATAAACCATCACGTTAAGGCCCTGCTGGGCTAAGCATTGGACCAGATTGAAGGTGGAAAACGCCGGTCCTCCGGCTCGGACCGCAGGATAAAAAAAATTTATAATATGAAGAATTTTCAAGATTTCTTTTCCATATCGTTAGGTTTAAGGGAAATTTTTCTGCCGAGGGTGCCCACTTTTTCCCCGATAAATGTCCAGCACCGTCTGGCATAGGCGTTCTCGGTAAATTTCCCAAGTATAGTCCTCAGCTGTCTGCGAAGCGGCCCGGCCCATGACTTCGATCTGGTTTCGGTTGTGATAAAAATACAAGATCTTTTCTTTCAGAGCCTCCACGTCCCGACTGATGACCACAAAGCCATTCACTCCGTCGATGACTGCGTCGCTGGAGCCGGCGCTATCCGAAACGATCACCGGTGTGCCGCAGGCCATGGCTTCAATAGTCACCTGGGCAAAGCCCTCCAGGAGCGACGGAAAGACAAAGACATCAGCCTGTTGATAATATTCGACTAACTCGGCCTGGGACATAAAAGGATAATACTTATAATTGCCTTTATATTGTTCCATAAGCGTTGCCGCGTCATCCATGCCGCCTACGATGGTTAGCTCAATGTTTAATTTTGCTAATTGTCTTACGGCTTCGAGTAAGTATTTGATTCCTTTGCGAATGCTAACTGCACCAACAAATACCAAAGCTAATTTGTCTCGATTCGTATAGCTTAATTTAGGAGAAAATACTTTTTTGTTTATTCCATACGGTATGATAACTACTTTATTAGGATCGATGTTTGCCGCTGCCAAGGAGGCTTTTACCTGTTTTGAACCTACCAGGATGGCATCAGCGAACTGTAATTCTTGCTGCTTCAAGCGGTTGCATTTTTCAAAAAACCTCTTATTAATAGGCAAATTTTCGGATTCTACGATACGTTTTTGCGAAGGCCAGGCGGAAATGGCTAAATCCAGTACGCACGTCATGCCGAGTGCCCGGGCCCTTAGAAATGATTGCAGGGAAGACATTTCATACCCGATGAGCACCTTACCCTTAATCTTGTTTCCAAGTTGCTTCACTAGCCAGACATCAAAACTGCGATTGATCAGATAGATGAAATAATCATCCCAGCGTCCTGACTTGAGAAACCGTTTCGCCAAGATTCTCAATCCCTGGAACCAGGGGAACTGCACCACCAGCTCCGGGTCCATGGGTGAGAAATAAAATCGTCTGACCAACTCAGGCTCCATTCTGGACCATAACCGCGGGAAAAACTGCTCTGCCAGGGAGTAAGGCATATGGCCGGGTTTATACCACATTCCCGCAATATACCCGGCCAGGAGCCCACGTTCTTGAAACGCCAAGGCAGTCTGGGGAGAATGCTGCTTGCCCGGATGGGCGACGATTACCCGGGGAGAGGACATGATTTTTTCTTGATCTGGATCTGGTCGAGTCGGGGCAGGAGTAAAATGAACCCGGCAATAAACCAGAAGAGCTTGTTGGCGACATAGTTATAGACCATACTACCATGAAAGACTTGCAACAGGTAGAGAAAGCCCACCAAGGCCAAGAGGCGCAATTCCCGGTCATGAAGCCGGCGGTAGAGCAGCCAGAGTTGCCAGAGCACCACGACCCGCAGGCCATAGGCCAGGGCAAAGCCGATAGGCCCCAATTCTACAAATATCCTCTCGACTTCGGCATGGGTGCCGGTAGCTATCCTGGCATCGCTAATCTGCTGATTTCCCTGAAAGGTAGCGCCGATGCCGATCCCGAAAATACCGGCCAAAGATTCGAATCGATAAAAATGGGAGTACGTTTTCAACCGCCCCCCTACATCTTCCACCCCGCGATACCGAAAGGAATCGATTGCATCTTGCCCTGTGGTAGTCATGGAAAAAAAGAGAAGGACAACCAAACCTCCGACAACCAGACGAGGCAGGAGCCGTGAAACATCTTCAAGAGAAAGCATTCCGGATAAAATAATATATAGTATAAAAACAATAAGGGTGAAAGCGACCGTATGTCGAGAACCGGTCATGAGGGCATTTAAAAAAGCCCCCCCCAGGATGACATAAAGCAGAATCGACCATTTTTTTGAAAGTCTTTTGAGGCTGAGCAAGTAAAGCACCAATAATACTAAGAAGGGTAAAAAAACTGCATACGCTCCATTATTACCAAAAGTGGAGGATATCCTGACATGTTGTCCCGCAAAATAAACATGATCCTCCCAGTCCCCCCAAGGCACCTTATTTATCCAACTGCTGCCGGGAGAATAGTATTGAACCACCCCGACCAAGAGCAGAGGCAAACACATGAGAGTAAATATCTTGAGGAAAACCAGCAGCTTTTCCTTAGAGGGGAAGGCATAGGGCACCAGGTAGACCAATGGGGCATAAAAGAAATAGGTGATCATGCCCAGCAGCCAGACCAAGATGCCCAGTTCGCCGGCGTTGAAAATTTCTAACATGCCCCAGCCAAACAGAGCCAACAAAATCCAGTTAAAGGGAGTAGTGGGAAAAAGGGGTTTCCCCTGTGGTAACCGATCAAATAAATAACCCAAGTAGGCGCCGGCGAGAATGAGGTGACCGATGAAATAGCCAGGCTTTCCGAGCCCGGGAATCCATTTGCGGGCCGCCCCTTCCAGCAGTATCCAAATAACGAAAAACTGCCCAGCCCAGGCCCAACGGCGCTTCGCCCCCCAGATTATCAAGACCACCATAATGGGGCCCAGATATAATAAATAATCAGTCATCATGATACTTATGCTTTTAAGCCTGCAAGCTTCGTCGTTCTTCTGGTCAAAGATGTTTTTTTTTCAAGGTTTATCTATTAATTCTTCCAGTGTCTGCTCCAGGCGCACTATAATTTTTCCGATGGAAAATTTTTCTTCCACCTTTTTTCGCGCCCGCAGGCCCATTTGGCGACTAAGTTGAGGGGCGGGAAGCAGCATATTGATGGACTCGGCTAAAGCCGTTGGGTCGCCGGGGGGGACGAGCAGGCCGTCATATCCATGGTCAATAATTTCGCGGGGACCACCCGCATCAGTAGCTATGACTGGCTTTGCCATTGCCATGCCCTCAACGATAACTCGCCCGAAGGGCTCTGGTTCAATAGAAGCATGTACCAACACATCAGCCATTGCCAGTATCAATGGCATGTCCTCTTGAAATCCGGCAAATAAAACATTCTTTGCAATATTTAGATCCTTCATAAGCGACTGCAATTTTCGGTAATAAATCTGATCAAGGGAAGTTGCTTTGCCGACGAAGAGGAAAAATGTTTGAGGGTGTCTAGACAAAACTTGTGGCGCAGCACGAAGCAAAATTTCTTGCCCTTTCCATTCCTGAATGCGTCCTGAAAATACAATTACCTGGTGTCTCGCAGGGATACCCAATTCAGTTCTTAAGCATGTCAGATCATTTTCTGAATAACGCAGGGAAAACCGTTGGGTATCAATTGGAGAATATATTACCTCCCAGCGCACACCATTACCGATTCTGGATTTCAAGGAGTCCAAAGATGCCTGAGAATTGGCGAGGTAAAGGTCGGCGGGCCAATGTGCTGTAATCCAACCCAAGGGACAGGTGATACGAAAATGATTGGGATGATAAATTCCCCTGATAAAAAAAACTGCCTTGACCCCTGCCATGCGTGCAGCCAAGCCCCCATAAACCCAGGCGTGACTGTGGTTGGCGATAACTACGTCGATATTATGTCGGCGAATAAATCGGGCAATTTGCCAAATAGCGGGAATAGAGCGGTGCAAATGCCTAAGGCGTTTTACCTTCAAGGTAAAAACATTTTGAAAACCTTGCTTCTTGAGCCGTTGCGGAAAATAACCGTCATCGGAAAATAAAATATATGGGACAAACTTTTTATGATGAAAAAGGAGTGCTTCTATAGACGTCTCCTTTCCCCCGATGTCATTTGGAGTCCCATCCACATATAATATTTTTTTAAAGTGATTCTCGGATCGTTTCATTTTACATCATTTTCTAATACAAAGAATCGATGGATCATAAACTCAGGCACCCGATATGTCTTAATAAACTTAAGGCCGGTGTTTTCTATAATTTTCCTGATGAACCTGAGGGGAAACCCCTTTTTTCCAATTTCCCAATAATGTTCGCCATTGAATGTATGTTTCTTTCTTATGAAATGAGGAATAATTAAGATTTTAGTCCAAGAAACTCTACCGGTGGAACGAATGAACAGACTAACCCCACGTGTAGCATCTGGTAAAGATATGACCACCCATCGCTTTGAAACCCGAGATAATTCTTTCAAACATGCAGGAAAAGATTCAAAAGGTAAATGCTCAAGGACCTGAAAACAAACAACCATTTCAAAACTATTGGATTTGAGTGGAAGTGCCAAGACGGAGCCTATAACATCAGGCTTGAGGTTTAATTCAATGTCCAAGGTAGTTATATTTAGATTTAAACTTTTAAGGTAATGATTAAGAAATCCTGATCCAATGCCTACTTCCAATATTCTCTTAGGATTTCTCTTTCTTATCTCGTCAATTTGGTGCCAATAACTATTAAAACGTCCTTTGGAATCGTAACCTTCTGTATGGTAGTGTAATAAATTGTAACATATATTGCTGTTCATCTTTTTATTATTCCATAAGGCTAATTTTATCAAATGATTATAAAATATAATAACTATTGCTTTATAATATCTATACCAATTAAAATCAATAATAACTAAGAAGATAGTTCATCTGATTGCCCTTTATGTCAATCTGTTTTAGGAAAAAAAACAAATAATATGAGAGAATAAATAATTTTATATTATTTTAATATAATTATTTAACGCATTCAACTGCAATACCAGCCCAATTTGCAATCATTTCTTCTGGTTCAACGCTTTCAATATCTTCAATACTACTTTGTAAAAAACCAAATTTGTTTTATTGATTTTTGAAACCAATTGCATTTTTATGGCATATAAATGATACAGTTTTGGCTTTCCAAATTAATTTATTTAATTTATTAAAGATTGTGAATTTACTTTTGGACATTAACCCTATATCCTTAAAGCCATTACTTTGTAAAATTGACAATAAATTATAATAATTAAAATGATATGGATGCATTATATCAATTTTCCTACTTATGTATTCTTTTTTAAAAAAACCTAATAGAGACAATATATTTTCCCTTAATATCAAACAACCATTATGTTTAAGAAGGTCGTATATATTTTTTATAATTTTATATGGATTTAATGTATGCTCTAAGACATTGTCACAAATTGCTAAATCAAAATAATTAGTGTAATTGGTATTATTAATATTTTCAGCAGGCATCTGAATATAATTGAACAATCTATTCGTTAATGAGTTTATTAATGTATCTAAATAATCTGGTACATTTTTGATAATAACTCTTGGAAGAGGATCTATTCCAATAATTTCCCATTTATTTTGGGGTTCCAAGAATGAAATTGCTCCTATGCTAAACGGACCAATACCAATTTCGACAGCTCTTTTATTCTCTCCATTACATTCAACAAGTTCTGGGGATTTTTGTTTAATCTCATTGAAAAATAGATACTTATTATAAATCCATCTAAAAATTCTCTCGGGATTTTTTGAATAGTTTTGCCAAAATTGGAATTCTTCTTGTTGAGCGTGCTGCCATCTGTTACCTGTAATACTTTTCATGGACTCCCTCAGAAATGGAAACTTTTCCCAGATATTGAGAATAACGTCGTGCTACTTTTTCCCAACTAAACTCGGCCTCAAAAGTCTTTGAGGCCCCCCCCCTTAGGATTTCTCGAAGGTTATTTTCAACAAGTAATAATAATATGGCTTGGCCAAGGGTGACTTCATTTACTTGATCAAGGAGAAAAACATTTTTTCCATGTTGAAAAATTGGATCAGTAAGATTCCCCTGATTTGACAATATTGGCAAGCCTGCCGCAAAGCCGGCCAGAGCCGAACCGCTTCTACCGCAGATCCCTCCTTCAGTCGGCCGATCTCCAATAGCTAGAAAAACATATAAATCTGAAATATTCAAATACTTAAAAGCTTCTCGGGCAGGCAATCTTCCCGTAAAATATAACGAATTATTTAAGCCGAGACGCCTGGCTTCTTCCTCCAGGGCTGTTTTGTTGTATTCAGATATATGACCAACATAGAGAAGACAGACCTTCAGTCCGGAGGCCTCCTGGCACCATTTTATACCTTTTAAAATGAGCTCCTTTCGGCGGGAGGGGCCAGCACCGCCGAAAGTTGCAACAAGTTTTTCTCCTTTTGGGGTCAGCCGCTGCCGCAACTGCCGGCGTTCCTCGACAGAAATCTCAAGGCGGGGAATATTGCTGCCAATGGGAATAATCTGCACCGGTATGTGGTATTTCCGCAGCCATTGTGCATAAGAACCGATGCTCGTTATATTTCCCGCGGAAAGATGGCCCAGGCCGAAGGCAATGAAACGCTGCGCCAGAGCGGCCAGCACATATCTCAGGTTGTGCCAGTAAAGGCGTAGTGCTACCTCGTGAAATGTGGTCACCAGCCGGATACCTTTTAATCGCATCATGAACGCCAGCAGAATAATATAAAAGGGAGCCGATGTCCTGGAGGCATATCCCGAAGCAACATATTGGAGGAGGCAAAAATCGGGACGAAACCTCACAATCTGCTGTAAAATGAAAGGCAGCTCTAAGAAATTCCATTTGGTAATTGTCGGTAATACTTGTACTTTGGAATCAGAAGAAATATCCGGGTTTTTTGATGTCAGCACCGCGACTTCGTAACCTTCATCAACTAAGGCATGGGCCAGATAATAAGTATAATCTCCGACGCCGTCGCAGACCTCGGGATAGTTTGGCGTTATAAACAGCAGCTTCCCTTTACTGGGAGGACTTTCCTTGAAATTGGCATTTATTGCACCACGAGGATCATCAGAATAAGCTTGGTTCATTTTATTTCTCTTTTTTTTCGCAATGAATATATTGTTAATTATACAGATTTATTAATATAAGATCAAAATCAGTCAGGACAATTTTTTAAGAATGCAAAAAAGATGATAATTCCCTCTCCGTATATCAAGTGGGGCGGAAATAGCAGTTTTCAGTGCCTTTCCGAACTGATTAATAACTCTATAGCCGGGAAGAGTTTTAATCAGACTCTTTATTTGTAATTTTAAATTGCTAAATTTTGTATTTCGAGCAGATTTATCAGTCATCTTGGCTTCGATAAAAGGAAAGCCCACGCTTTCCAAGTGGATTATTTCGATCTGCAACATTTCTGCTAGATATAAACACGTCTTAGATGAAAGATATTGCAGGTGCTCCAAATCAATTCTAAACATGACACGTTCAGTGTCCCTAAAATTGTAGTCTGCATTTGGCGTCCAAAGGCTGATTAAGCCGCCCGGTTTCAGCAAATTCTTTATCTTTTCGAGAACCTCAATGGGATTCAGCGGATGTTCAATGAAATCATGGAGAATAACTAGATCATAGGCAGGGCCATCATCCAGTTCAAGTATACTACAGTTTCTGACATCTTGAATATCCATGAATTTTTGAGCGAACGTAATAGCCTCCGGATCCAGTTCTACGCCTCCTACTTGGGCGCCTAGTTTCTTTAAGGCCACCATATTTTGTCCTAAGCCAAAACCGACATCAAGAACCTTTTTATCCTGTATGGTTAAGTTTGATGAAATTTCTCGAATGCGAAAATCTGTGAAGGGGTCTAACTCTAACAAATATCGGGCCCAATATTCTCGGTGAGTTACAGGATTATGGTCCTTTTGATATCTTGCATAGAAATCCTCCAATTGGGCTTTGTCGGGGGCGGGAGAAACAAAAAAACTCTGGCAGAGATTGCAATATTTAATGGCTAAATTATCCGGTCGCACGAATTTTGCTTCTCCCCCTGAGGAACAGAAAGGACAAGTTCTTTCGATCAATTTTTTAAGATTCCAAGCAGGAATTCTATGATCGAGTTTTTCTAATGTAATAATATTTTGCATCTGAATTATACCTAAAACTTAGTTCATGTTTGTCTTAGAGGCGCAACCCTGCTATCCTGCCGTTGATAGAGATAACAAATTACTCCTTTTATATCAATAAAGAACAAACAAATGATTATAAATGATACTGTTATAAAAATAAAAGATAAAAATAAATTATTTAATATAAAAGCACAACTGCTAACGATATATAATAATATTACACAGATAGATAATTTAAAAATAGGATATAAATTATAATGCTTTTTAAACAAACAGTAAGCCACCAGGTGCACCAAGGATAACACATACCCGGCAGCACAAAATCCCAGGTAGCCGAACTGAAAAGTCAGGAAAAAGGAGGCAGTCCAGAGGGTCACGGTGTAACAAAGATTAAACACGGACACTGCGGAGGCCTGCCCGGTGGCGAAAAAAGGCGCCATCTGCATAAAGAAAACCGCATGCAAGACAGAGTAAAAAGAAGATATGAGAACAACCAGGGGGGCTGCCTGCCATTTGGCCCCGTAGAGGAGCGGTATTAGCCAGTAACTTATCCCGGCCACCAGGAATATGGGGAAGCCTACCAGTAAAACCTGGATGTGAGAAGCCTGGGTTACCAGACGGGCAACACGCTCTTTCTCTTCCTGGATTTTAGCAATGGCGGGCACCGACACCCGCCAGATGATGCCCTGGAAGAATGACAACTGATTTAAAAGACCCTGGGCCACGCGAATAATACCGAGTTCCTCCAGACCCACCAATTTGCCCACCAATAAGGGCGCGGCGGCGCCGTTGACGTCCCAGATCAGGTTCGCCCCCTTGAAGGAAAATCCGAACCTGGCGATTTCCCAGATTCTTTGCCGATTGAGGGACAGGCCCCACCGCACCCTCTGCAAGGCGCAGGCTAGACCGGCCTGGGTCAGCGCTTTGCTGATTTCCCCCACCAGCAGGGCGTACACCCCCAGGCCGGCCCAGGCCGCCAGTACTGCCGGCCCGTAATAGAGGCATTGAGAAAGCCATTCAATCAGACCGACTTTTTTATATTCCATCTCCCGTTCCAGCAAGGCCAGGGGAATGCGGGCCCAAACGTTGCAATAAAGTGGCACGCAGATCAGGATGATCAACGTGTATAAGTCTGGTTCCTTATACCAGCGGCTCACCCCCGAAGCCAGACCGAAAGCGGTGACCAATGCTACAACCAGAAACACCAGCTGGAGAAACGTAAAGATCGCGGCCAGTGATTGATCGGTGAGTTCGCCCTCCCTGTTTTTGATAATATACGTGGCCACCCCGGCCTCTATAATGTTGTTCAAAAAAGTGAACGTAAAGGCGGCAATGGCATAGAGGCCGTAATCTCGAATACTTAATAATCTGACCAGAATGATATTGCCTAAAGCGGCCACCAGGAAGATGGCGACGCTCCTGATACTGAGGGCCAGGCCCCCCTTGAGCACCTTGCCTTTGAGATCAAAGTCGGACGCTATTTCACCCTGAGACTTCATCTGGGTATTTTGGTTGCCGGGTGAGTGGACCGGAACGCCTTCAAAATGCCGACGACGTCGGCGTTGTAATCCCAGCTCTTAATTATTTTCAATGATTCCATCCCCATACGATCTCGCAGGGACGCATCGGCCACCAGGCGTTCCAGGCAGGTAGCCAACGCGGCGGCATCCCCGGACGGAAAAATGAAGCCGTTTCGCCCTTCCTGAACCAGGTCCGGACCACAGCCCACCCGGTCCGACACGACAATGGGCAGACTAAAACACATGGCCTCGTTAACCACCAGACCCCAGGGTTCGAAAGAAGAGGGCAAGACAAAGATATCTCCTAAGGCATAAAACTCAGGTAATTTGGTCTGATTGCGGAAACCGACAAAATGGCAGTCAGGAATATTCCTTATTTGAACCCAGTTCTCCAGGTCCTGCCGCAGGATCCCGTCGCCCACCCATACCAGGGAGCACCCCAGAGACTGCCTAACCTGGTCGAAAGCCTTCAGGAGCGTTGGGGGATCTTTAACCGGGGACAACTTGCCGCAGAACAGAATAATCGGTGAATCTGCCGGGATGCCGTATTTAAGCTTGAGCTCAGCTTTTTTGGGCTTAAGACTTTTGGCCTGGTTGAGAAAAAAATCATTGTCCACGGCGTAGGGGGCACAAAAGAGTTTGGAGGGGTGAATTCCCACCTCCTGATAAAACGCTTTATTAAGGGTGCCAACCGTCAGAAACCCGGCTGCGGTTCTCAAGATTTGTTTTAAGACAGAAAATTGCAATCTTCGTTTTATGCCCCTGCGGTTATACCAAAGCGAATTGGTTTCGGCCCGAAAAAAGACCGGGGAACGACATAGCTGGGCAACAGCCAGGGCCAGGAGAGACGTGGGATAAGCCCAGCCATGTATGATAACAGCGTTGTACCTGTTCTGCCGGATTTCCTTAATAATGGCGGGATTGATCAATCCTTTCCAGGTAAGCCGGTCACCGAACAGATTGGGCAAAAATTTATAGGAGTATCCTTCTAACAGGGGAATGTCCCATTTCAGCTTCTGGCCGAAGCCGGGGTCGAACCGCTCCTCCACCCCGGTGCGGGAGCAGAAATAGACGGTGAGGTCGATGTCCGGATGAGCTGCCAACCGGCGAAACAGCGGCGCCTGATATTGGATAGGATGCGTGGCCAGGAAGGCAAGACGATATCTCATTTTGTCGCCACTGCCACAATATTTTGGGTAAAAATATAACGGTCCCGATAGTCGCCGGTTTCTACTGCTTGGCAGAACCATAAAGTGGTGCGAATGATCTGCCACAGGCCGTAGCGCAGGGCGCTGAAGAAGCCGTGCGCCACCGGGGGCGTCTCCTGGCAGACAACCTGTGTGAATCCTACCGTCCCCATAATCTGGTGCAGACTATGGCGGGTGAAGCACAGCTCATGGGTAAAATCCCCGTAGCGATAACGTCCGGCGAAGGGGCCTTCGCCATTGGGGGCCCGCATGATAAAAAGACCGCCGGGTTTCAGGGCCAAGTAGACCTGGTCCAGAAATTCCAGGACTTCTGGCTTGGTAAGGTGCTCCAGCACATCGAAAGCGGTAATGACGTCGAAGGCCTCGGTTTGGTCTCGAAGGTACTCGCGGAGATCGGCTTGCACAACCTTTTCCGCCAACCCCAAACGGGCGGCCAGGGATACCTGTTCCGGGGAAGTATCTACACCCTGGCAATTATTATAACCAGCCTTTTGACAGGCATAGAGAAAGGAACCATAGCCGCAGCCCAGGTCGAGCAGGCGTATGCTCCGGTCAGGTGGCAAAAAAGGTCCGATGATCGTTTTTTGAAAGACCACGGCCAGATGCTCCAGGGTGGACGGCGTCACCGGCACTTCCCGCTCGATGGCGGTGGTAACGTAGGAATTATACAGTCTTTGTCGGTAGGGCATTATCAAGGCCTCTGGTAGTCAAATGCCTGTGCACAGCTTCGAGAACCTCCATTATCTGGATAGCTTTCATGCAAGAAAGATGTTCGCAGCTCTTCCGGCCGCACAGTTCGCAGGGCACGGATTTTCTCAGAACAGTTGCATGATCCGAGTGCGGTTCCCACATTTTTCGAAACTGTCGGGCGCTAAAGAGGGCCACCAACGGCGTCCCCACCAGGGCGGCCAGGTGCATGGGGCCGGTATCCAGGGTTATTAGACAATGGCAACGGGATAAGAGGGCAGCGGTTTCTAAAACGGAGGTCTTGCCGGCGGCGATGAGTTTTTCCCCCGCGAAGGAATCGGCAAAATTGATCAGGTCAGGGCGTTCCCCCGGCCCGCCGAAAAGGATAAAGAGGGGGTGATACGCCGATTCGAGGCGATTTCCCAATTCCCTAAATTTATCCAGGGGCCATTGGTTGGCCGTCTCTTTAGCTTTGGTCTGCAACCCAATAATCGGTCGGGAGCCATTGTCTTGATAAGGGAGTATGAGTTGGTCTGCCACCTGATAACATTTATCGGGAAGGGCTAATTTGAATTTTTCAAATGATTTTATGCCTATCTGATTTAAAAGGACCAGCAGGCGTTCCACCTCATTATACGGGGGCTGATACCCAAAGAGACGACCGGGGTTCATCAGGGGGAAGTGATGCGCCAGGATGAACCCCCACGCTCCTTGTACCAATAAGAGGCGGGCAAAAAGCAGGTCACGGCATAGTTTACTGAATGTGGTCCGTTCCTGAGGCAACAGGAGAAAAAGATCAAAATGACATCGCCGCAACTCCTTCATTAACCTCTTTTTAAAGGAAATTTCTTTAAGGTCCTCGAGATAAAAAGTGATCACCTCGTCTACCAAACCCAAACCCTCCACGACCTGTCCAGCTTCCGGCCATCCCTTGGGGCCGGGGGAGGTGAGCAGGGAAATATGCGCTTGTGGGAAATTCTGCCTCACTGCGGCCAGGGCTGGCAGGGAACAGGCAGTATCCCCGATGTTACCGGAACGCAGGATTATCACCTTCCCCGTATTAGTCCTAAGCTTTTCTACGATTTTGCCAGTGCCAGGGAATAGGAGACGCCCCAGCCCCTTTAAGGTCAGGTTGGCGCCCCTCTGGAAAAGAATGGCTTTTTTCAGATAACTTGTGCTCATTTGAAAAAATAGGCAATTTGATTTGGACTTGGTAGCAGGCGGATGCAGTCGAAACCGAATTCTTTTAGTTTTTTGGTTATCTTGGGCAGTAATTCAACGTCATGATATTCCATGACGATTCTTTTAGTCCTTGGCAAAACCTCATCAGCCCCACACAAGGCCTCAAATTCTGCGCCTTCGATATCCATTTTCATCAAGTCGATCGGCCCGAACATACCTCGCTCTTTAGTAAAATTATTTAGTGTATCAACCTTAACTTGAATTCTGTTGATTTTATTATAATTTATCCCTTTAAAACGCCAATTCATAATACTTCCACTGCCTGTGCTCGTAGTGCCCATCTGAAATTCAGTCCGTCCTGTATGCCCGCCTATGGCAATGGGGAAGGCTTTTATATTACTGATCTTATTGGCCATGATATTTTTCTGTAATACTCGATAAACCAAATTATTGGGCTCGAAGCAGATAATCCTTCCTTTATCTACTCTTGAGGAGATATGCAGGGCGTAAAGGCCAACATTGGCGCCGATATCGAAAACGTTCCACCCTTTTTGGGGAATAAATTCTTCTACCTGTTCATAAACTTTATCAAGAAAGACTTCTTGAAAAAATTGGATTTCAGGTGTGCTCAAATTGAAATAGATCCGCTGGCCTTGGAGATTTAAATAAGAAAGCTTATTTTCTGCTTGCCCCACTATGCCTGTCTTAAACAACATTCGCTGTAAAAAATAACGGCTAACCGCAAGCTTAGCTGCTATACCGCAGGAATGATGCCAATAGCAAGACATCCTGGCGAAGGCATCGGTTAACAAATTAGGCGACTCCGGATTATAAAATATATTTTTAGATTACCAGCTTTCTTGCTACCAGCAAAGCCCAGGGGCGAGACCAGTGCATCCGGCCGGCTAAGAAATCCTGCCAAATTAATTGATAAAAGTCTTTGGGAATTCCATCGACATCAGAAGGTAGACCCGAACGAAGTTTCAGCCATTCGCCGATGGGAAAAGTAAAGGTCATCTTGGGGCGATAAACCAGAGCCCGAGGCAAAAGGTCGCCCAGGGCCTGGGTAAGTAATACCTTTGGTACCTTAGGGTTAACGCGGTCTTCGGGTTTGCTGGACAGCATAGTGCTGACCAATAAAGGATCCAATAAAGGGACCCGGGTTTCCAGAGAGTGGGCCATGGACATGCAGTCAGTGTCTTTCAGTAGCTGGTTTTGCAGATACCCATAGATTTCCCAGCGGGAGAGCATATCCACGGGGTGATAATCCGGCGTCTGTCGAGGGTGGCCGTCACCGTTCAAAGGCTGCATCGATATTGCCAGACGCTCCACCTCCTGCACTGTGGCATCCGTGAGTTTCGCCACTTCGGTGGGAGAGAACAGCCCTCGGAGCATCAGGTAGAGGCCGAGGGGCCTTTTCAGCCCGAGAAATGCCAGTTTGCGCCATTTGCCGGGTAAGCGGCTGGTGAGGCTGTTGAGATTCCTTAGGCAAAAACCCAACGTACTTATTCGGCTTAACAGGCAGGCGCGTTTAAAATGGGGGTAACCACAAAAGACCTCGTCGCCGCCGGCCCCAGAGAGCACTGCCTTCAACCCGGCCCGTCTGGCCATGAGGGATACGAAGTAAGTGTTCACCCCATCGATGCTGGGCTGGTCCATGGCCTGGAATACCTTGGGCATTTCCTCTTGGAACAATTCCGGCGTAATGGTCAATTCCCGGTGATCGGTATGATACTGGTCCGCAATGAGTTGTTGATACTTCTGCTCGGAATATTCTGCTTCGTTAAAAATGATGGACAGAGTAGTAAGTCTGGATTTCCGGGCAGTGGCCCCCAAGGCCACCAGGGCGGAGGAATCGATGCCGCCGCTAAGAAACAGACCAATAGGGACATCAGAAATAAGATGCTGATCCACCGTTTCGGCCAGCAGAACATACAAGTCATTGGGAGTGACGGAAGAATTCGCCCCGTAACCATCAGTCCAGAGATCATAATAACGTTGGAGTTTGACCCGGCCTGATTCCACTACCAGGTAATGACCGGCCGGAACCCCAGCAACACCTTGCACCGTGGTCATGGGCAGGGGAACAGAGCCTAAAAGTAAGAAAGCTATAAGGGCTTCGGGGTTCTTCTGGGGTGCAAAAAGACCGGAGCGACAGAGGGCCCGGACTTCCGAGGCAAAAGAGATTTTTTCGTGATCCACATAATAGTAAAGTGGTTTGATGCCAAAGCGATCCTTCACAAGATAAAGCTGCTGGCCGCGACTATCCCAAAGAGCAAAGGCGAACATACCCCGGAAGCGCAAGAATGCCGATGTTCCCCACTCCTCATAGGCATGAATGATAACCTCGGTGTCGGTGTGGCTGCGGAAGATATGGCCCAGAGTAAGCAATTCTTCCCGAAGAGTCTGAAAATTATACACCTCACCATTATATGTTATCCAGATACTGCCGTCTTCATTGCTCATAGGCTGATGGCCGGCAGCAGAGAGGTCGATGATGGACAGACGGCGGTGGCCCAGACATACCCGTCCATCGGGGCTGAGCCACAACCCCTCATCATCCGGGCCGCGATGTATCTGGAGCCGGTTCATAGTTCCCACGGCTGACCGGGTGGCCTCCCGGGATTGGGCTTCCTGGGAAAAATAATGTATTCCGGTAATTCCACACATAAAAATTGACGTTAAGCTAAGAAAAATCCTTTATGGGAATTAGTGCGCAGTTGTTAATCTTGACCTCGCAAGAATAATCTAATTTTTTGAGGTAGTGAGTTTTTAACCAGACTGATAGAGGCGAAATTATTAATAAAGATTCATACAAATGCTAAAATCTCATCTTCATAATTATCGATAAGCTTGAAGGTATATCCTGAAAACGTGAGATAATTACAGCAAGCCTGATGAATATCCCTCCCATGGGTCGATAAAAAAATCGTCGGATGATAGTTTGTCAAAAGTGAGTTAGCTCCATTTAGTACTTCTAATTCAGCCCCTTCTACATCTATCTTAATATAATCTGGAACTGGTATTCTCTGTTTGGAAATTAATGCATCCAGACTGTTTGTTTTAACTAATATGGGGCCTGTTTCAGATAAATGCCCCATCGAATTGGCATCGCCCTCTTTAAATTTCATGGTGCCATTGTTATCTGAAACGGCAATTTCCAAAACCTCGATATTTGTTATGCGGTTTAAGGCAATATGTCTTTTCAAGTACGATACATTTCTGGGCAAGGGTTCAAAAGCAAACACTTTTCCTTTGGGACCTACCAAGGCTGATGCCAGCAGACTATAATAGCCCACATGAGCCCCGATATCAAAAACGATGCTCCCCTTTTCTACAACCTTTTCAAATAATTTCCTTTTTTCATATTCATAACTGCCCAACCAACAGCCATGAATCGAGGAACCGGCAATCCATTTGTAGCCCCGGAGCCTCCCCTGTAAGATGGGCACTATCAGCCCTTTGGGAAGGAATGGTAGGGGCAGTCGCAATAATTTCCCCAAAAAAGTTTGAGCTGAAATTTTGGATATATTCATATCTGCTAATAGCGAATGAACTCCGGCAGCAGGGGTTTTATCAGGGCCGCGAAAGCTATCAGCTCATTTTTCACTTTTTCTTCGTTCCCTGCAATCAGCGCACTCACCTGGATCAGAGAACCATAATTTTTCCCCTGAATCAGGCTGTCCAAGCCGATGTACATTCTCAAGAGCTGGTAATCAGTGCTGAGCCATTTGCCGCCATAGAGATACCAATACAATATTCCTTGTTTGGCCTGACCTTTTTCAAAAATACTATACCTCGCCGTTTGGCCAGGGCCTAATTCCACGGTTTCGGTGTGAATAATTTTCCAACCCGACCCCGGCATACAATACTGGGGGGAATGCATATATTTGTTCACTCCCCGCACCTGGTTGGCATGATAGGTAATCCATAGAGCTATTCTATCTTGCTGGCCATTCACAAATTCTGCTTGCAGATAGTCGTCCGCCGCAAGATATTCGATGAGATGGGCATCCTCTATAAAATACCGTTTTCCTACCCAACCATCAATGTGCATGGGGAACTTATCGAAGCTTTGCAGCATCGGCACCGGGGGGGGCTGCGTGATGGGCAGGGAGAGGGGATAGGCCAGCACCAGGAAAATAAGCCCTACTACATTCAACAGGTAATAAGATACCCGGGGCGAGGCCGGCGCCGTTCCCGGCGGTTTGGCTTCGACTGCCGCCGCAGGCTGGCCCGCGGTGGGAAAAAACCGGTTCAACAGCCAGTTAATCAGCCGCAAATAATCGAAGCCCAGGATGAAGATGCTCAGGCCCAAGCTCATGTGCCAGAAGCCTTCCTGCAGCATCGGGAAATAGGCAATGCCCACCAGACGTAGAACATTGGCCACAATTGCCGCCGGCACCAATGACAACAGCAAAACCACAACCTTCCCGGCCTGCCGCTGGAAAAAATAACAGAAGACAATGCCTAAAACCAAGGCATTGATAATATAACCCAGGCCACTGCAGGCCTCGGCCACCTGCAGTTGCCGGCCGCCCAAGTCAATGATATTCCCCTGCAAATGGGTGGTGAAACCCAGAACCCGCAGCACCTCTGCCGAAAGCCAAGAAGAAAAGAGCTGCAGGCGGAAGGTGAAAAAGTTGATGACCGTCTTCGGCAGCGGAATCATGATGAGCAGCAGAAACAGCGGGAAGCTCAGCAACCGAAGCAGGCGCCAGCCACCCTGCAGCAGCAACATGCCGACGAGCATCACCCACAGGGAGACGATCTGGATAAACTTGAGATCGACGATGGTCCCGTAGATATAGATTACGAAGGCCAATACCAGACAGGGCAGGCCCAGCCAGGAGGATGACCAGGTCAGCCGAGTCAGTTCCGGCCATTTGCGGTAGATAATGTAAGCGATCACGAGAGGAATGAGCAGGCCGAAGGAATAGTTTTCGTCCTCATAGATCACCTTAGCCCACTTCAGGAGCACCGGCCAGTAGAACCAGATGAGGACCGCTACGAGACTTATTGCCAGCCCGAGACGGAGCCAAAATAAGCTCAGCTGGCTCCCTTTTACCTCGCGGGGATTATCCATTTCCCATTGGCTCGGTTCTATGCTTTTCACCCTGTGACCCGTCCGTTACTTCCGGGCCGGCCGTTTTTCCGGTAATAGCGGTCTTCATCTAAATATTCCACTTCATTGAAAACATACCCCAAAATGGGAAAATCCTGGAGCATCTCCTGACAACGGGCCAGGTCTTCCCGGGTGGTCTGGCGGGCCTTCACCACCACGATGATGCCGTCGGCCAGGGGGACAAAGGCCAGGCCGTCGGCATAGGACAGTAACGGCGGCAGATCAAAGAAGACATATCGGTTAGTGTAGCGCTCCTTCAATTCCTTTACCAATTCCTGCATCTTCGGGGAGCGGATAAATTCCGCGGCCCAGGGCGTGGGCCGCCCCGCCGGGAGAACCACCAGCTTGTCGAAACCCTGGGGGTGCACCAGGAGATCCGAAAGCGGCACGCCATTTTCCAGGTAATCGACGATCCCCCGGTCGCCGGGCAGGCCGAAATAGCGGTGCACCGAGGGCGCCCGCAGGTCCAGATCCACCAGCAGGACGGTGGCCTCCACCTCCTGGATCATGCTGATCGCCAAGTTAATGGCCGTCAGGGTTTTCCCCTCACTGGGCAACGGGCTGGCAAACATCAGGACCCGGCGCTGCTCGGCTTCGGTCCGCTGCACTATCTGAGTGCGAAACAATCTGTAGTTTTCGACGATGGCCGGTGTCATGCCGCCGGTAAGGACCCGGTTCCGGGTCAGAGTGTCGAGATCCACCGGCATGACCCGGGTGGACGTGTAGGCAATCCATTCCATCGGAGGTTTGGGTGATTGCGCCCCTCCCGGTCCGGCTCCCTTGCCTGCTTTTATATTGTGCCACACCCTGGACGGCAGGCCTTTCAGCCAGGTCCAGGAATTTAAGACTAATCCCACGTGCAACACCCCTCTCGCCAGGGTGTCTCTTCCCTGGCCATCTCTAACGGCTTTTCTCTGTCCATCGAATTCTGCCCAACCTGCAGGTCAGAAATACTTCTCAATCACTTTCATCACCCGGTTGGCCACCAGGTACAGGTCCATGTAAAACAAATGGATAAGAATGACCCCCACAACCAGGGAGACCGCCACTGCAGTGAGCACGATCTGCCGCCGCCGCCTCCTGTCTTCCACCTCAAAAGGCGTGACGATCCGGGGAATGACTCCCAGGGGAGGCCGCTCGGTCAAGCCGGCCAGTTCTTCCGGCCGTTTGATGGAGCGATCGGCGTTCTCCGCCCAGACCATGGCGGCAACCCCACTCCCCAACCCGAAAATCAGCCCCATGATCAGAATGAGCATCCGGTTGGGTTTGATGGGCATGTCAGGGTAATTGGCGGCATCGATGATGGTAAACTTGCCGCCCTTCTGGTGTTCCTCCATGCCTTCGGAAATCCGGGCCTCCATCAGTTTGTTCATTACTTCCTGATACTTGGCGTGGGCGTTCTGGTAGTCCCGCTGCAGAGCCAGATATTCCTGTTCCACCTTGGGCGCGGCCTCCAGGTGGCGGCGATACTCCTGCAGCTTTGCCTGCATATCCGCCCGATTGGCCTTGGCCGCCGTAATGTCGTTGTTGATCACCTGGAGTTGGGAAACAAGATTCACCTCGGACGAGCTGAAGGTATCCTTGTCGCCCAGGGGGCCGGCTTTTTTGTCAGGGGAACCTTTGAGTTGGGCGATCTCATTTTTGAGCTTGCGAATTTCCGGATGGTCCTCGGAGTATTTCCCCTGCTTCAACGCCAGTTCGGCCTCCAGGTCGACCAGTCTCTTCTGGCGCAGGCCGCCGCCTCCGGACGATTTGCCGGTGATCTTTTCCAACTGGGCCTTTTCCCGCAACACCTTCTGGATATCGGGATGATCTTCCTCAAACTTGGCGCGCAGATCAGCCAGCGTAATCTCCAAGGCTTGCAACCGGGCCCGAGGACTGAGGCCGCCCTCCCCGGGTCTGCCTTCGGCCACACCACCGGCCCGGACCACCTCCAGCATACCCTCCAGATAGGTTTTCTGGTTTTCATAGCCTTTGATGGCGTTCTCCAGGCTTTTGATCTCACTTTCCAACCGTACGGCCTGGTTGAGATTGAACTGCTGCATCTCGGGGAGCAGACCTTCGTGTGTCTCTTTAAACCTGGCAATCTTTTGCCCTAAGGTCTGAATCCGTTCCTTCAAGCCCACCAGTTCCGCCTCTAAAAATTTCGTCGTCGTCTGCGCCTGGGCTTCCCGGTGCTTTAAATTCTGCTCCAGGTAGAGGGAAGCTAATTTCCCCACGACTTTTTGGATGGTCCCCGGATTTTCCCCTTGATAGGAGATCTTGAAGGCTATGGTCATGCCTTCTTGCCTGGACCGGCTCTTGCCGCCGACTTCCGCACTGATGGTGTCCAGCTTGATATTTTTCCGCATCAGCTCGAGAATTTCTTCCTTGGAGTATTTGTCCTTTAACTCGGTGTAAAGGTTGAAATCATGTATTATTTCCAATAGTTTTGTCCGGGATAAGATCTGCTGCGTCAGGGATTGAATATGCTGGTCGGCAAAGCCGGTGATCAGCGACCGGACAAAATCCGGTGGTATCTGCTGCTCTTCGATGAGAATCGTCGAACTAGACTGGTAGACCGCCGGCAACTTTTTGGCCAGGGTTACGGCCACCGAAATGATCAACACGGCTGGCACCAGAAAATACCACTTCCGGAAGCGCCACAGGTCCAAAAAATAGCGGAGGTTTTTCGGCGGTCCCACCTGTTGTATGGCAGTATCTTGGTATTCCATCGTCATCCCGTCTATGGCCTTGAGCTGCTTTCTCTCAAATCATTCTGCTGTCATGAGTAGACCACATGGGCAGATCTACCTCCCCCGGCCCAACAATAAGATCCGGATCGTCTTTAAAAGAATGGCCACGTCCAGAAAAAAGCTCATATTCTTGATATAATACAGATCATATTGCAGCTTCTCCGCTGTCTCTTCCAGGGTGGCGGTGTATCCGTGCATGACCTGAGCCCAGCCGGTTACCCCGGGCCTCACTACCCCCCGAAAACTGTAAAACGGCAGGCGCTCTTTATAGCCGCAAACCACTTGATATCCCGGAGGATCCCCGGCCCGACTGCCCGGTCGATACTGGGGAACGACTTCCTGATACTCCAGGATATAATTCGGGCGCTCCGGCCGGGGACCCACCAGACTCATCTCACCTTTGAGGATATTGATCAACTGCGGCAATTCATCCAGGCGGAGCTTTCGCAAGATCTTCCCCACCCGGGTGATCCGGGGATCATTGCGCCCCGAAAACTGCGGGCCGTTGGCCTCCGCATCCTCCACCATGGTGCGGAACTTGTATATCGTAAAGGGGTGATCGTCCTGCCCTGACCGCTTCTGCCGATAAAACACCGGGCCGGCACTGTCAAGCTTGATCGCCATCGCCAGGATAAGAAACAGGGGCCAGGTGAGGACCAGGCCCATGGCCGCCAGGCCCAGGTCCAGCAGCCGTTTGATCTTGCGGTAATACATTTTGCGAGTGCCGACACTGTGCAGGAATAACCAAATTTCCGAGATGTGGGCAATGGGGATTTTGCCGGCCACAGTCTCATACAACGTCGGCATGTCGATCAGTTGCACCGAATTATAGGCCATGCGGGACAAGGTGGTCAGTAAAGCCGGGGACCGGCCTTGGGTAATTGCCAACACCACCATATCAATTTTATACTGCTTGACGAGCTGCGGCAACTGCTCGGAATTCCCCAACACCGGCGCGCCATCGATCATCCGGTCCGCCTTGCTCGGGTCGTCATCCACCCAGCCCACCACCTCCAGGCCGCTGTTGGGTCGCCGCCGCACCGCCTCCGAGATGCACCGCCCGGATACCCCTGCCCCGATAATGAGCAGGCGCCGCCGCAAGCGGGTCGGCAGCGCCAGGGCGGAAAATGATATGCGCCACAGGGCCAGGCCGACCCCAAAGGCCACCCCCTGCCATTCGATGAATCGTCGCCCCAGATATAGCCAGGGGCTGTAGCGAAAGAAAAAAACCGCCAGCAGAGTGGCCACCCACACGGTAAAAATGAGGCGGCTGACATTCAAACTCGAAGCATAATCCTGGTACTGGTCATATAAATCAGCCACATATAACGTGATCAGATGAATTCCCAAAAACAGCGACAGGGCGATCATATTCTGGGACTGCTGCCACGGCAGCAGCAAGGCCGGGTTGGCAATCAGCCCCAGGATGGCCACTGCCGCCAGGAGAAAAACTCCGATGTCCCCCCCCACCAGCACCAACGTCCAGGGAGTAAATTGCAATCCCAACAGTCTCAGCATCGCCTTCCCAGGATAACCGCCAGTACCCGCCGCCGGTCTTTGCACATCTTTTTATCGGCAGGGCGATCCCCATCCTTCATAATGCCGGTTTCAGGACTTTTCCCACCAGGTCTGGCGATGGTATCGAATCTCACGTCAATCATAGCCATCCACATTCCCCTGCCCACGTCGCTCGGTTCTTTAAGGTGACTGCAAATCTGGCGCCACCCGATTCAGAATCTGAACATATCGTTAATATCTAAAAATATCAGATAGATTAAAAACTCCTCCCGCCACCCCAAACCCGTCCCCGGACAACCCTGTTCAGATTCCTGAACGCCATGTTTCAGGAAAAACATTATAAAATGATTGTCTATACATTATAAATTTCAAGTAATTATTCAAAATACCATGTCAACTTTTTTAAACGTGATATTCGGCAAACGAAACGTGTCTCAGGTTTTTATCTGCACATTTTAATGACCAAAAGAATGGCACTCTGTCTGAGCTTCCCCATCCCGTAATGCCGACGCCAGGGCAGGATATGTAACAAAAATCACGTGTTCTTTTGTGCTGAATTCTGTTGCAGATCCGCCGGAAATGTTGCAAAGGCTGAACATGGCAGGGCATCGGGCCGGATTGAGACCACGGTATTATTTTTGCAACCTTGCAGTACAAAGGTTACCGGTCGGGGTGACGACCACATCTCTCCCCCGGCAGCCATCACGGATCGGGGGCAGCCGCATTTTCATAAGTTACGGAAAGGAGGGGAGAAAGTTCCGGCAATTTGGTGTTCACGGTGAGACAATTTCAGGCATTGAGGAGGAATGTATGCGTAAGATAATGATCTTCCTTTTATCCCTAACCTTGGTGGCCGGGTTCATCACTGCCGCCGCTGCAGATCAGGTGACGTGGTTCCCCAATGGCACCCAGATTGAACGATGGGCCTCAGGGGCTACCCCAAGCGCAGTGAGTTCTGGGGGTCTATGGGTAGACGTTTTGGGATCCAACTATGAATCCTATGGGGGCAAGCTGGTCATTGCTGATGATCTCAGCAGTATAAAGCTATACATGTGGACTGAATTTGGCCCCGCCAATGTCTCTCAAAGTATACTCGGCAAGACAGTAGAACATGCCGATCTTTTCCTTTATACAGGGAATTCCAGCGGGTATGTCTTTGATACGGCCATCAGGGTAAGTGGTAGTACCGCTACTGCTGGTGATGGCTCTGTGTTTACCTCCCAAATTACTAATGCTCAACTTCAGAATAATACTTTTGCCGAAACCTCTTCCGTGGAATTCATGACCGGAAGTGATAGTGGGGGGGAGTTCGGGGGTAAATACGATTCAGCGAGTGGCAAATATGTCCCGGTGATCGCCACGGGAACTTCTTCAACCACCGTTCCTGTCACCTGGAGTGCAAACCAAGTGAATTTTACGTATCAAAAAACCGACTCGACCTTCGCCACCGGCAATGCCTATGAAGTCGTTGTCGAACTTTACGGTCTTTTTGATCCTACAACTGATGATTTTGCTTTCTTGTGGGGCACGGGCCAATGCGCCAACGATACCATTGAGGGTTCTAGACCCGCCGGTGCTGTCCCCCTTCCCGGAGCCTTGTTGCTTTTGGGAGCGGGTTTGGCCCGGCTGACGGCCTATGCTCGGAAACGGCGGCTTGCTGCCTAAGGTAATCAAACTATAAATTCCTTCTCCCAGGGGGGGGCAGCCCCCCCCTGGGATTTTCTTTCCGGTTAATTTTCCTTTGGTTGGCAATCAACCCTGTGCCCCCTTTTTCCTTCGCGCCCATATCAGGGTGAAGAATCCCGTCCCCACCAATAACCAGCTACCTGGAAGAGGAGTGGCAGTTGCCATTCCGGAGCCATAGATATTCAAATATTCCAGGGCCTGATAGTTTGCTATGCGCCACCCTGAATAAGTACCCCCCAGATACCATTTATCATCCTGCCAGATGAGCGGGTATCTCCGCAGCCCCAATACGCCGTCGTCTGAGTCGGTCACGTATATGGTTGTGTATTGTTGGATCCCGTTAAGATAGATATAATCGAATCCCCAAGCAGTAATTGCATGGGAATATGCCCCACCATTGCTGATAGTTATTTCCACCCCGTAGCCCTGATGCATTAATGCATCTACGGCACTCATGAGATTGCCCCGGTTGCTGCCTGTATAATAATCCAGGAAATTCAATGTCGGGTAAAAGTTCCCACCCCCCGGCACGTCCACCACTGACATGGTGGAATAAGGAGAACTTAAGCCGTCAAACCAGTATTCATACCCAATCCAGGTATAACCCCCCTTATTCGTCCAGTGATCCTTAAAATGCTGAAAAATCTTATCCGTGGTGTTGTAAGTGGTGGTCCCCCACCCCCCCCAGGCCAGCACGTTGGAGGCCGCCGCCGCCCAGCACATCAAACTGTCGTCCTGCCCGTTCTTGTTGGCATCCTGCCAGGTGCCGCCCCATTGGTTGTAGATCAGGTACGTCACATTGGCATTGACCGCCATCAGACAATTTCCCGTAGCCGGGATCCCAAAAACTAAAATTGCCGCCCATAGAAAGATGATTAATCGGTTCATATTTTTCCCCTCCTTTTTTTGTCAAATCGGAAGGGAGGAATACTTACTTGAATATATTTTTATGTTATTGATTATATTGTCCAATATATCATCAAACGGTTTTCTCCTGCCTCATGACAGCCTTAAACTTTCCCTTCCCGGACTCCATCAGTTTGGAGCGGTTGGTCATCGATATGTTCAATTTGGTTTACATCCAGCCAACGATGTTAAACAAAATTAGTCTCGCACTCTAGAAATTATTTTTTCCATATAATTTCCAAAACCTTTATAAAGTTCCAGCGGCAGGAGCAATAATATATATAATTTTCATTAGTTGTTTTTTATACCCCGATATTATTCATGTTCAGTATCTCGAACGAGACCCTGACCAGCGCCCTTGATTGGAAGGCACATATTTTGCATTATAAGATACCATACAAGTATGAATATGATCCATGGATATTATTCACAACCTAATTTTTCGATTGATTATTTTTCTTGATTTTGCTATTGCTAGTTGCCATTAAAAGCGAGGTGGGTTATGAATCGCAACCTGATGCTCGTATTGGTTTTAATATCGGCTCACATCATGCTAACCCCAATAAGTACTCAAGCTACCTTGATTCCCCTCGGGGAAGCTTTTGAAATTGGCTCCTGGTCGCAAAGATTTGAAGAAACCGGGGTTGGTACCTATGATACCCTGGAGTTTTTCATGATGTCGGCTGCCAGTGATTTCGAGGCCCCGGGCGTAACAAATTTTTCAGCATCCGGGTGGACCGGCCATTTGATCAATCCCGATTATGCCTTGGCTTCCGGCCCCGATGTGACTTGGAGTCAATTTGATCTTTTATTTACATCAGCCATAGATACACCCTTGGTCTTTAATTTCCTTGCTTGGGATGGGGGAGTGTTTGGCACCTTACGGGAACATGTGCAGGCCACATGGAATGGCAGCAGCTGGAGTTTTGATACTATAACAACAACTGATCCCAAGGACTATAACCGCGCCGCCGTCCCCCTCCCCGGCGCCCTGCTCCTCCTGGGCGTCGGCCTGGCCCGCCTGGCCGCCTACACCCGCCGCCGCTCCCGGGCCTAGCAATCCCCCACACTGCGTTTCATTCACTGTGCCGTGCTTTACCCCAGGGGCGGTTTTTTCCCCATCACTCCCCCTCCCCCCGCCTCGTTCCCGGCCGTGTTCACTTCTGTGAACTGCCCATCCGCCATTCTGAACACCCTGTAACCCCCTCTCCTGGAAGAAATTTCGGTCAGAAAAACCGCCATAATTCCTGCCGACGAGGTTCCTTTATCCGGTAACCGTCAAATATGTTATGGGCAATCGGCTCGGCCGCCGGTGCCCTAAGCATGTTCAGATTGTCGAACGGGGGCGTCTTTTTGATACTTACACACAAGGCATGAATATTGCTTACAAATCGATGAGTATCTTAATAGCCGGGAAGCGGTCACGGTCGGGCCGATACCCAGATGACACCATCCATAGGGACGGGTATATGCACTTATTAGATCAGGAGAGGAAAGGAGAACGACAGTGAAGAGCGTAGTGGGAATGCTGGTTCTGTGTCTAACAGTGGGGTTAGTGGCAAGCCCGGCGCCCGTCCAGGCGGACACTTTGACCCAGTTATTTATTGAGAAAAATGTAAATCCATTTGATACCATCGCCATTGATTCACAATTTTTATCCTCCGTTACTATTTCCGCTTCCAATTGGATAGAGGGAAATCCTATAACTTACGATAATATCACGTATAATTATGTGGCCAGCAACAGCGACCCTGTCACCAATCTCCCCTTTACCCTCACCTTTGAGGTCAATACTCCATTCACCTTTCATTTCGCCTCATTTCTTGGAACTAGTGTGGTTGAAACTGCGGTTGCAAACTGGACAGGGAGCGCTTGGCAAATTGAGTCATCAGGCAACAGTTTAGTCGTCCCCCTCCCCGGCGCCCTGCTCCTCCTGGGCGCCGGTTTGGCCCGCCTGACCGCCTATGCCCGCCGCCGCAAAACGGTAATTTAGCCTGTATCAGTCATCCCGCCGGCCCGGCGTTCCGGCGGCTCTCGTCGGAACGCCGCCCCTGAGTGTTGTGCCATATTTAGTCAGGAGGACTTCCCCTCATGCCCACGCTCCGTCTCCCCGCGGTGGCCCTCTGCGCCTTGTTTGTGACCCTGCTGCTCCCCGGCCTCGCCGCCGCCGACATCCTCTCCTTGGGGGACCCCCAACCCGTCGGCTCCTGGGCCCAGGAGTTCCAGGTGCACAGCGTGGGCGACTTCGACCTCCTGGCCATTTCCATGACCTCGGTCGACAGTGACTTTCTGGCTCCGGGATTCCTCTCTTTCAGCTCGTCTGGCTGGGCGTCCTCCTATGATGCCCAAAACCCCGATTACGCCCAGGCCACCGGGCCGACCGTAGAGGTCCTGAATTTTTCCGTCCATTTCTCCGGGGAACCCACCACCCCCTTGAGCTTTGACGTCAAGGCCTGGCTGGGAACCATCTCGGACGCCACCCTGAAGGAATTCGCCCACCTGTCCTGGGATTCCGGCAGCTGGACCATCACGTATGATTACCAGGACCCGCATTGCGTGGCCGTCGTCACCCCCCTCCCCGGCGCCCTGCTCCTCCTCGGCGCCGGCCTCATGCGCCTGACGGCCTACGCCCGCCGCAGACAGTAGCTCTCCCCCACCTTGCCAGAGAATCGAAACGGGGCCGGTGATCCTCACCGGCCCCTGCATATTCGCCCCTTTGCTGCCCTCCAGGGAACTTTCACGGCGGCACCGGCATCCAGCCTGGGCCACCATTTCCCGGACGGAAAGCCCGGGCCACCGTACTCTTTGTCCTTTGTCCTTTAACCTTTAACCCCTGCCCCCCTCACAGACACGCGGTCTTGGCAAAATACAATTCCTCCCCGAGCTGGTCGAATTCCCACCGGTCCTGGGGAAAACTGAGGCCCAGGAGAAAATAGCCGTCGCGGTACAGGGCCGGCCGCAGCCATTCCACCTGCCCCGTGAAGCTCTGCAGCCCCCGGCCGGGCACCACAAAGCTGCCCCGCACCTCGTCGCCGATCTGCAGCGGGAACGGCGCCTCCAGCAGACTGCCCCCGGCGCTCAGGTCCAACAGATGGCAGTCGTTCTCCGTCCGGCCGTTGAGCTCCACCACGGCCAAATGCACCGGATAACGGGGCACGCGCCGCAACATGAATTCCCCCATGCACAATCTCCTCTCGCCGGTTAGCGCCGGGCGTCTCGCACCCGCACCTGCGGCCGGAGTCCCGCCCCCGCCGGGGCTCCCCCGGCCAGTCCCCTCGCCACGGGATCGAAGCCTGATCACCCCGCCCGGAACCTCACAACGCGACCCCGCCGGAAACCCGGCCATCTTTGGGGCACCACGGGGTGGCCTGGTTAAAACAACCCTGGCGCGCCGAATCCCACTCCCACCAGAGACAGGTCCGACACCGGCCCGTAATCCCCGGGTTCACACAGAGTATGCCCACCCGGGGCAGAGGTTTCGATCCTCTTGCCATCTGCCTTTCCCTCCTTTGAAAAGAGATGGGGAGCGCTCCATCACACCTTCCGGCCTTTATCTGGTATATCGGTATTCCGGGGGAATTGCTTGAATGCGGCGCGGCCGCGTCATCGCAGCCGACGATGGCAGCCGCCGGCGCACTGCGGATAAGACCAGGGTGGAAGAGGCCGTCACCACGGAACAGTTCGGTACGCGTTCAGCCATCCACGCACCGGCTGGCCGCTGCTCGCTGCTAGCTAACAGCTGACTCAATGCCCTCCCGGCTCGCCTCCCACGGGTTTGGGATGGGTATCTTCTTCGCTGAAGACCGGCAGCACAAAGTAAAAATCATTGCCGTCGCCGGTGGGATCGTATCCCACCTGCCCGCCGTGGGTCTCGATGACGTTGCGGACAAAGAACAGACCCCGCCCGGTCCCCACTTCCCCCTCGGTGTTGCTGCCGCGAAAGCCCTCTTCAAAGATGTGCCGCCGGTCCTGTTCCGGGATGTGGGGCCCGGAAGTGAAGACGTTGAAGCGGATGCCGTCCTTGCCGGAACCGAAATAATCCTTCAGCAGACTCCGGCCGATGGACAGGTACTTGCGCCCCTGGGGGGAGGGGCGGGCATACTTCACCGCATTGGAAAAGAGGTTGGCATACACCTGGGCGATGAGCCCCTTGTCCACCAGCAGGGTGACATCCTCCTCCGGCACCCCCCCCAGGCTCTCGTCCAATTCGATCTGTCGCTCCGCCATCTTGGGAAGATACAGTTCCAACTGCGGCCCGATGATTTCGCTGCGCACGTTGCAGGTACGGCGCCTCAGGACGAAATGACCCTTCTGGAAGTGGCCCCGCCGGAACATGGACTCCAAAAACAGGCTGATGCCCCGGTAATGCTTTTCCAGATCCTGGTAATCGGTGTCGATCCCCCGGCCCAGCTCTTGCGCCTGCGCCAGGATCTCCTCCGGTCCCGACTCACCCTGCTCCGCCGTCCCCAGCAGGGCGTTCAGGGCCTGGACCTTCTTCCGCAAATGGCGCAGATACAGGTTCAGGGCGATATTGGGGGTGATGACGTTGTGCTCGATATCGGCCACCAGGCTGTTGATGAACCGGATGTGCTGGATGTTCTGGTACATGATGATCTTGTTGTGCAGGGCGTAGCCCAGGCGGTTGGCGTACTTGTCGAAAAAGAACTTGTCCTCCGGCGTCAGCCCGTGCGCCGGGTAGATCTCCACCAGACCGATGATCTGGTCCTTGGCGAAAAAGGGCAGACGGTCCACCAGCAAACGGTTGCCGCGCACCGGTATAATCCAGGAGTCCTGAAAGGTATAGGCCGCATTATCCAAATGCAGCTCTTCCGGGGCCGGAACCTTCCGGGTCTGGATGCCGGTCAGGCTGTCGCATACGAGTTCCAGGCACCCCTCGCTGCCGCACATGAGGTACAGCCGGCTCTCCAGGTCGAAGAACTCCTTGATGACGGTAACGCAGACCCGGTAAAGGTTCTCCAGGGTCTCGTACTCCTGGGCCAGATCAAAGAAGGTCTTGATGGCATCGTCCTTCAGGGGACCGAAGTTATAGACCTGGTAGTCATATTTCTTCTCCCTGATCCGGCGGCGAACGATGTCCAGGTCGGGGGCGTCGTTCATAGTCATCATCAGTCCTCTTGGCGGGCGTTAGGTCGCAATGCATCAGGAGTTCCCCCGCGCCTGGCAGTCACAGGGGCACTGGGGGGGCTAATGCCAAGTCGCGGTCAAAAGGGTATTTCCGTCATTCCGAGCCCAAGCGGAATCTCTTTTGTCCCCCTGGTATGACTCAGAGCGAAAAATTGCTGCATCTTGATCCTTCTGACATCCCCTCTTCCTTGAGGGTCAGGGTGACTAGTCAATCACTGTCACCCTTTCATTAATATTACCATCGTGCTTCGATGGCGCCCTAATTTCAGGCGCCAGACGCAACAGCCCCGCCCCTCACCGGGCGTAGCGCCGCAGCCCTTCTTCATACAGATCGCGTCCCCGGCAGTCGTTAATGACGATGGTGGGCAGGTCCTCCACCACCAGTCTCCGGATGGCCTCCGGCCCCAGGTCCTCATAGGCCACGATCTGGGCCGACTTGATGGACTTGGAGATCAGCGCCCCGGCCCCGCCCGTGGCCCCCAGATAGACGGCCTTGTGCTTCACCATGGCGGCGATGACCTCCGGGCCCCGCTTGCCCTTGCCGATCATGGCCTTCAGCCCCCGGGCGAGGAGTTCCGGGGCATAGGGGTCCATGCGGTAGGCCGTGGTGGGCCCCGCCGCCCCGATCACCCGGCCCGGCCGCCCCGGCGTGGGCCCCACGTAAAAGATGACCTGGCCGGCCACCTCCAGGGGCAGTTCCTGACCGGCGTGCATCAGGTCCACCAGACGTTTGTGGGCCGCGTCCCGGGCGGTATAGATCACGCCGCTCACCAGCACGGTGTCGCCGATCTCCAGGGCTTCCACGTCGTTGTCACTCAGGGGGGTGTTCAGTTTTATCAACCTGGACATGGGCTCATCCTTATAACACCACTTCCTGGTGGCGGCTGGCATGGCATTGAATATTGACGGCCACCGGCAGGCTGGCAATGTGGCAGGGCATCAGGTTGATATGCACCGCCAGGGAGGTGAAGCGGCCCCCCAGCCCCGCCGCGCCGATCCCCAGATTGTTGATCAGCCCCAGGATCTCCTCTTCCAGGGCGGCCAACTCCGGGTCCGGGTGTTTGCTCCCCACCTCCCGCAGCAGGGCCTTCTTGGCCAACAGGGCGGCCTGATCAAAGGTGCCGCCGATCCCCACCCCGATGATGGTGGGAGGACAGCAGTTGGCCCCGGCCTCCCGCACCGTCTCCACGATCTTCTCTTTGATCCCCGCCAGGCCCGCGGCCGGGCGCAGCATATGGACCCGGCTCATGTTCTCGCTGCCCCCGCCCTTGGGGACCACCATCAGCTTCAGGGTCTCCCCCGGCACGATGGTGGTGTAGATCACCGCCGGGGTGTTGTCGCCGGTATTGGCCCGGGTGAAGGGGTCGCACATGGACTTGCGCAGATAACCCTCCTGGTAACCCTGCCGCACGCCCTCCTGGATGGCGGCCTGGAAGTCCCCCCCCACCAGGTGCACCTCCTGCCCCACTTCGGCAAAGATCACCGCCAGCCCGCAGTCCTGGCAGATGGGAATGAGCTCCTCCCGGGCAATGCGGGCGTTTTCCAGCAGTTGCCGGAAGACCTCCTGGCAGCTGGGCGACTCCTCCGCCTTCAGGGCCTCGGCAAAGGCCCGCAGCATGTCCTCCCCCAACCGGTAGTTGGCCTCCATGACCGCCTCTTTCACCGCCCGGGTGATCTCTTTGACCTCAATGTCGCGCATACTCTCCTCTTATGCCAATCTGCTATTCTCAATCAGTTTTTTCTGGAGGGGGGGGAAGAATCCCCCCGCCCTCAGCGGCGCTCATGCGACATTATGTTGAGAATTTTGCGGTCCGCTATCAGCTCGCAGCTTTCAGCTAACAACAGGCTGTTGAAAAACCCCCGGCCGCGTCTTTGTCATTCTGAGCGCAGCGAAGATTTTGGTCTTTCTAAGGGGTTCCAAGGTTGTGTCCCCGGAATATTGCCGCAACCCAATCGACATCCACCACCTGGGGTATAGAACGGTTGCCCCTGTAGGGGCGGTTCGCGAACCGCCCCTACATGAACCTCTTCCTTTGACGCAACACGTGATCCTGCACTCCGTTCAGGATGACGAAAAACCTGTTATGCAACCTCCTGCTAAGCGCTGATAGCGGCCAGCTCACCGCTACTCCTCCAGGTCCCGTTTGAAGAAACTTCTCTCCTGCCCCCGCCGGACCTGTTGCCGTTCCTCCGGCTCCTCCTCGTCCTCGTCCTCGGAGGCCTCGTCATCCACACCCTCGTAGCCCTCGCCGGCCACATAGGCCCCCGACGGCGCCTCCGGGAATTCCTCCACCGGCTGATTCTTCAGGGCCTCCTTCATAAACTCGATAAAGATGGGGGCCGCGGCCTGGGAGCCGGTCTCTTTGCCGCCCAGGGTCCGCTCGTCATCCATGCCCACCCACACCCCGGCGGTCACCGAGGGCGTAAAGCCCACGAACCAGGCGTCCCGGGTCCGGTTGGTGGTGCCGGTCTTGCCCCCGATGGGCCGCTTCAGAACCATCACCCGGGTGCCGGTGCCCCGTTGCACCACTCCCAGGAGCAATTCGGTCATGATCTGGGCGGTGCGCTGGCTCAACACCGGCCGGCTCTGGGGCCGATGCTGTTCCAAAATCCGGCCGTCCCGGTCCTCCAGCCGTTCGATGACGATGGGTGTCACCAATTTACCATTGTTGGGAAAGACGGTATAGGCCCGGGTCAGGTCGAACAGGGTCACTTCCGAGGCCCCCAGGGCGCTGGAGTAGTTGGGATAGATCTCGGTGGAGATGCCCAGCTGTTTGGCCAGATTGATCACCGGCGGCAGACCCACGCTCATCAAGAGGCGCACCGTGGGCACGTTGCGGGACCGGGCCAGGGCCGTGGCCAGCGAAATGGGGCCGCTGAAGGTGTTGTCGTAATTCTTCGGACTCCACAACTGGCCCCGCTTGCCCCCGGGAAGCGACAGGGGTTCGTCCATCAGGGTGGAGTTGGGGCCGTAGCCCTTCTCCACCGCGGCGGCGTAAATAATCGGCTTGAAGGCGGAGCCGGGCTGGCGTTTGGCCTGGGTGGCCCGGTTGAAGACGCTGTCCTTGAAGTCCTTCCCCCCCATCAGCACCCGCACCTTGCCGCTGCGGTTCTCCATATAGACCAGGGCCGCCTGGGCCATGGGGTCGGGATCGATGCTCACCTGCCACTGGTGGCCGGCCTCCCGCCGCAACAGCCGCACCTGAATGACGTCGCCCGTCCGCAGCCGCGCCACGATGCCGGCCGCGCCGCCGTCCGCCGCCTTGACCAGGGTGCCGTAATTGTTGCCGAAGCGCACCACCGGCCCCTTGGCGCTCTTGGCCGGCAGCACCACCACCGCGGTCTGCAGGTGTCCGGTTTGGGGGGGGTACTTGGTGAGCCTCTGTTCCATCTGGCGGCTGTAGGCCTCGATCTCCGGGGGCTTGAGGTGTTTCAGGGGGCCCCGGAAGCCGTGCCGGCGGTAGAGGCTGTCCAGCCCCTGGTGGATGGCCGCCTTGGCCGCCCGGTGCAGTTCCACGTCCGCCGGGGTGTAGACCCGGAACCCGGCCTTGTACAGGGGATCGCGGCCGTACTTCTCTTCGAGGTACTGCCGCACGTGTTCACAGTAATACCCCGTCAGGTCGTCCAACCGGTTCTGCCGCGAGGCCTTGAAGCTCAACGGGTGGTTCAGGGCCCGGCTGGCCTCCGCCTGGCTGACGAAGCCGGCCTCCGCCATCCGCCCCAGCACGTAGGCCTGGCGCTCCTTGGCCCGCACCGGGTTGATGGTGGGCGAATAGCGGGTCGGGGCCTTGGGCAGCCCCGCCAGCATGGCGCACTCCGCCAGGTTGAGATCCTCCACGTGTTTGCCGAAATACTCCTGGGCCGCGGCCTCCACCCCGTAGGCCCCGCTGCCCAGATAGATATGGTTCAGATACAGGTTGAGGATCTCTTCCTTGGCCAGATAATTGTCGATGCGGTAGGCCAGGATGGCCTCCTTCACCTTGCGGGCGAAGCTCTTTTCGGAGGTCAACAGGATGCTTTTCACCACCTGTTGGGTGATGGTGCTGCCCCCCTGGACGATCTCCCCCGCCCTCAGGTTTTGGATGAAGGCCCGGGTGATGCCGAACAGGTCCACCCCCGGATGGTCGAAAAAGCGGGCGTCCTCCGCCGCCACGAAGGCCGCGATGAGCTGCCGGGGCAGGCGGCTGTAGGGCACCTCGATGCGTTTTTCGGCGTAGAATTCCCCCATCAATTGCCCGTCCCGGGCGAAGATCTGGGTGATCAGGTTGGGACGGAAGTCCTTCAGGCTGGTATAATCCGGCAGGTCCCGGGAAAAATGATAATACACGAAGGCCACCGCCCCCGCCCCCCCCAGGAGGGCCAGGAGCGTCAGGACGAAGAACACCCTTCCCAGCAGGCGGCCGATCCCGGTCTTCCGGGGCGGCCGCCGCGGCGGCGGCGTCGTGCGAGGTGAGCGCGGTGTCTTAGGTTTCATAGCCTCACAGGCGTCATCGGTCGGCTGCGGCGGGCGGCAATCTCCCCCGCCGCAGCCCAGGACTCCAACAAAATTAAAAATTTTCCTATCTTTTTATTATAATCTGACACCGACAGGCTTGTCAGCAGGAAAAGGACGGACCGGGTCTGAAAAGGACATCCCCCTCTTACCAAATTATCCCTGGGGCGGCAGCCCCACCACCGATCAGCCTCCACCCAAAGGCCCACCCTGGTTTTTCCTTGACAACCCCGGGGCTATTTTATAAACAATCATAGTTATCCCACCCGTGGCGGGGTAGCTCAGTCGGTAGAGCAGCGGACTGAAAATCCGCGTGTCCCCAGTTCGATTCTGGGCCTCGCCACCAAAAATCAACAACTTACGAAGCCGCAAAAAAGTTTGGAGACCACTTTGGAGACCCCTTAGCCGGAGACCTCTTGGGGGACTGGCTCATATTTTCTCCAGTCCCAACTGAAAAACTCGCGGTCGCGGCCCATGTCTCCGCTCTTGAGAACCGGCTTGACGATTAACGACAGTTCAAACTTGTCGTTAAAACCAATTCTGCCGTAAAGCCTGCCAACCTCCACCACCTTCGGGGTTCCTCTGCCCCCCATTCCCTCCTTGACCTGGAGCCGGTCGCCAGGCTTAACCGCGGCCATGATCTCGGTCATCTCCTTGAGAGCTTCGCCCATTTCAAAGGCCGCCAGGCCCCTTCTTTCTTCCTGCTCGTCGTACATTTCCTTAAGCTCGCGAAGCCTCTGGACCTCTTCCTTGGTAATGTCTTGGCGGATCACTTTTTCCTTCCTCCTTACTCGATAGCCTTCAGCCCGTTGGCCACAGATTTGCCAAGTGCTTGCAGGTAGATGTTGGTGGTGGTGGCAGCTTCGTGGCCCAGGATGGCTTGGATCGCCGTGATGGGCACGTTGGCGTCGGCCAGGGCACTGGCGGCGTAGTGCCGCAGGGCATGATAGCCCGTCCACGGCACTCCGGCCCTCTGACACAGCCCCCTGAACATCTTATATCTATACAGAAACTTCTTGCCGGTACGCGGGTTGGTGAACACGTAGGGACTGGCCGGGTCCCGGTGTCTCCAGGCGTACTTGATCGACTCATAAATCTTGTTGGTCATCTCCAGGGACCGGGGAGTCCTTTCGCCTCGCCGCTTCTTCCGGGTCCAGAGCCGGATCGTCCGGCGCTCCAGGTCCACATCTTCCCAGGTGAGGTCGTTGACTTCGCCAACCCTGGCCGCCGTCAACCAGACGGTTATCAGGTAAGCCCGGTCCATTGGCTTGGCCAGCAAAAGAACCTGAGAGATTTGGTCTTTGGTGGGAATGAGTTTCGGCTTCTTGTCCACCCCAAAAAACTCAATCCCCCGACAGGGATTCCAGGCAATAACCCCCTCATTAAATGCTTGCTGAAAGACGGACTTCAATGCGACCAGGGCCTTGTTGGCGCTGGCGTGGGTCTTAGTGTTGGCGATGTGGGTGATCCGGTCGGTAATCATATCCACAGTGATCTCGTCCAGCATTAGGTCTCGCCAGTCGGCAAAATACCTAAGCCTGGCGATGTTGTCCTTGAAGTGTTTGGGTGTGGTGCGGGCCTTTAATGATTCAAGGCGTCTATAAACGGCTACGGAAAACGCCAAGCGGGTCGTCAATTTCTTCAGCTTGACCCGCAACTCGGCTTCGGCCTGCTCGGCCTCGGCTCGGGTGGCAAACCCGTACTCGCGATACAGCTTCCCCCCCGACTTGAACTTGAAGTACCAGGGGTTGAACTCTCTCTCTTTCCGCCTCAAGACAGTCATAAATAACCCTCCGAAAGAATTTTAGAGGGCCAAACGCCTTGGTTCCTCCCAGGCGCTCCGCGTTTTTGCGAATCCACCAGGGGGAGACCCCTAAAATCCGCGCCGCCTCTTGAGGGGAAATTAACTCGCTATCGCCCATGTTGCAATACTTTTTACTCACAAGAAATTGTCAGAAGCCCAGCGTTTTCAAGGGCTTTTTGGAGGCCCCACGGTCGGGGAAAACCCTCAAAGGGAAAGTTGACTTCCCAGCACTCCTTGACATGCTCGATTGCCGCCTGCGCCACGGCCCGCAGCGCCTCAAGCTCAGTCTCAGCAGGGACCGCCGGGCCGTTGCACACGGTCCACCTCCCGCTCCTGAATGTTTCCATAGAAGACCTCGGCCTGATGGCCAAAGGTCTCTTCCAATTCTTCGATCAAGGGCCGGACCCGCTCTTCTCTCAGGTCGATTCTGGAGGTCAGTTGACCGCCGCGCTGGCCGTTTTTGAGCATGATGAAGCCATGCACCTGGGCCGACGGAAAGCTCCCCAGGCTAATGGAGATGCTTTCCACCAGGACTTCGACCGGGATTTTGATTTGATGTTCTGGCAAGGCATTGCTCCTTTATTGGAGTAGGTGTCCGGAGGTGAAGGGGGCGGTATTGGGCATCTTGATTTCGTGATGCAGGGTGCCCCCCTTCCACCTTTGATCTTCCCAATCGTACCAAGCGCCGCACAGGAGACACTTGATGACCTTGCGGCAGTTGCCGGGCTTAATGCCGTGGCCGGTTAGATCGTGATCGCAACTGGTGTACCCAAGTTCGGCGAGCGTCGGCATGGTCACACCTTCTTATAGGTCTCGGCGCTCAAGGTCCCGCCGGTGTTGGTGACGATCATCATTTCGCCGTCGCCGATGCTGGCCAACTCCACCAGGAAGGGCATTATCAGTTCTCGGGCAGCCTTAACCGCGGCCACGGCGTCCTCGGCAATGGGTGTTTTTGACAAGAAATCTTGCACATCCTGCTTTAAGGCCGACATCCTTTTCGCTCCCTCAAACCACGGTTCATTAAACCAGTTGTCAAACCAGCCCATAGCAACCTACGGCATGGGCGCGAACGTGAAGACCTCAATGCCGCCCATAGCGTCGAAACACTTTTCGCAGATGTCGGCCTCACGTTCGCACTCGCCCATGTCACGAATCACCCGATAGGCAGGCTTCCCTTTGCCGTCGTTCAGGGAACACCAGAAGCACTTGCCAGAAGGCTCGACTACCCTTTTGACCGGCATGTGTTCCCCTTCTTGGCTCGGCGGCGGGCCTTCTTGGAGGGTGGCTTCGGCTCCTTCCGGCGTACAGACCCGTCGGCCTGGACCTCCAGGTGGGTTCCATCTTTATATCTCCAGGTGACTCCTGGGGTGTGGTAGCTGGGTGTCCGGTTCATTACCACTCCACCAACTCATTGAATATGAACGGAACCTTGCCCCTGAAGTCTTCCAAGAGAGGCTTCATCAGTTCCCGAATTTGCGGGTGGGCAGCCCTGGAGCAACGTAACTGGAGAATGTGCGCCCATTCCCGCAGGTTGGCCGTAACCACAATCTCGGTCTTGAGGCTGTTGGGCAAGACGGCCCTGGCCTGCTCAGGACGCCAACCCTGTTTGAGCAACGTCTTGTAAGAAGCTTCGGCGCAGAGCATTTGGGCCAGCCAGATACGCTCCGGGTCCGTCGGACTGTCGGGCACGGCCCCGTGTTGGCCCAGCACGTCAGAAGAACACCAGACCGGGCGAATCAGCTTCACATGGCCATTGCCGTAGTTGCAGTACCGGGTGGATTCTTGGCTGAAGGCGCAGAGCCGGTGCCGGACGAGTTCGTGGGTGACGCCGCGGTCGGTGGTGAACCGCACGGAAGCACTGACATGCTCAATCACCGACAGGTGGCCCCGGCGCACAATGCGTTCTACAAACTCTTTGCTACTGCCGGGCCGGGCAAGCTCTTCGCTCTTGTAGCAAGTCCGACCAGCAGTTTCGATGATCTCCAGGGCCGAAATGGGCACCTGCTCCCACTGGTAATATTGTTCAATGACTTCCATGCAGTCTTCCTCCTATCTTTTGTCGCCGCTACCCTGAATCACCCCCCGGCGCGCCCGGTCGTCCAGCTTCTCCAGGTTGACTCGGGCAACCGTGGCCAGGTCCAGGCCAAGCTCGGTGCAAAGGGCGGCAAGATACCACAAGACGTCCCCCAATTCATCGGCAAGGCATTCCCTGGTCTGTTGGGTCACAAAATTATTGTGGTCACGCATGACCTTTTTTATGATGTTCAGCGTTTCACCGGCTTCTGCTCCCAGACCCAAGGCTGGGTAATAGATACCGCGGGGATAGGCTGCCGTGGTGAGCGCGAGGCGTTGATAGTCCTTGAAATTTAGCTCAAAGGGGATTTCATTGGGCATAGAGTTTATCCACCATTCTTTAAGCAGCCTGATAATCTCCCAACATAAGATTCTTAGGCTTCTTCGTGGCAATAACAATTGCCAATGATTTGTTGGAAATTTTAAGAGATAGCCCTACATAAATACCCCAATCCTCACCGGCCTCGATGCCCCCACCGGCCTCGATGCCCCCACCGGCCTTGATGCCCCAACCAGCCTCGATGCCCCCACCGGCCTCGATGCCCTCACCGGCCTCGATGCCCCCACCGGCCTCGATGCCCCCACCGGCCTCGATGCCCTCACCGGCCTTGATGCCCCAACCAGCCTCGATGCCCCCACCGGCCTTGATGCCCCCACCAGCCTCGATGCCCCCACCGGCCTCGATGCCCCCACCGGCCTCGATGCCCCAACCAGCCTCGATGCCCTCACCGGCCTTGATGCCCTCACCGGCCTCGATGCCCCCACCGGCCTCGATGCCCCAACCAGCCTCGATGCCCCCACCGGCCTCGATGCCCCCACCGGCCTCGATTGATTTGGATATCCTTATTCTCCCCGACACTCGTATTGTGCCAGCATAAAAAATATTCCCGTCTATCACCAGGTCGCCAGCTATTTCCATGACAGAATCAATAAGTCCAGCAGTTTTGAGCAACCAGAGACCCCAATCAACCCTGTTATCTGCGGCCAACCCGTCTAAGACATCCTGATAATTGCCACCTTCAGGAAAATTAGACCTAAACCATTCAATTCCGCCGACGCAGGCTCTTTTTTCTTTTAACCATTCAACTGTAATTTGCATTTTGTTATACCTCTGTGGTGGTAGAGCGGACGAAGCCGCGAACTATCAGGTTGCTGTGCTGGAGAAGGTACTTCGATTTCTCGTCGTAGTACTCCAGGTCCACCACCACAACCTCTTTAACCCCGGCGTTGATGATCTCGATCAGGCAGTCGCCGCAAGGAATTGTCGTGTCCAAGTAGAGGGTGGCCCCCTTGGTTCGGATGCCCAGGCGGGCGGCTTGAATCAGGCAGTTGCGCTCGGCGTGGGCGGCAATGCACAGATGGAGACCTTCGCCCGATTTGTAGCCCAGCAGTTGCCGGGGACACATCTTCTCGTGTTCCTGAAACTCCAGGCCCTCCACAATCAATTTCTTGAGGATCGGATCACATTCGTACCGCTCGGCACAGTGCGGGACCCCCCGCGGCGGGCCGTTGTAGCCGGTACAGACCACCACATTGTCCACGGCCAAGACGGCCCCAATCTTCCGCGACAAGCACTTGCTGCGGGAACCGACCACATGGCAGATGTTGAGGAAGTATTCATCCCAGGTCATATTTTTTCCTTATTTGAGGTGGCCCCTGTCTCGTCGGGGCCATACGGTGCGGGTGATTAGCCTGGGTGACATTGGCAACGGTGCCCCGCCCAAAACCTTGACTCTCTGGATAAGGAGAGCATCACCCTTAAACCGCCCCATACAGGACGCCGGAGGATATCGGGGCGACCGGGGGACATCTTTTTAAGGGCTCTGCAATTTGTCCAGATGGGCGTCACAGTGGTTCATGAGGTCAATGGCCTTGGTGGCCCTCGACATGATGCCGGTGGCCGGGGTCCGCGTCTTGTTGGTCGGGCCGTTCTGCGCCTCCGTGCTGGCGGCGTCCACGAGTTCGATCAGATTGGTCCGAATGGTATTGGATTCATGCCCATGCGATAGGGGTGTAGGGGGCAGTATTGCTGATCGCAAAGTCGCACCGCCTTGGGCCCCCCAACGCACTGCATCCAGAAAAGCCTCGAGTTTGTCCGTCGAGTCCCAGCCGGTTATTTTGGGAAGTCCAGCCCGTTCCAGAACCCGAGCACCCGGTTCCAATTCCCACAAGACTTGCAAGCTTTCGCCTAAGGAATCCTCGTCAAGCGAGCCAAGTGTGACCAGGTGTTGCTTTCCGTTCCCAACTGACGAGAAGGCCGATGCCTGAATATCGCTGACGACCCACTGGCGGCGTCGAACCTCGACTAGCTGACCTGGATCGGGTACCGAGCGACTCCAAACCCTTTCGGCAAGATCTTTTCGTCGTCTTCCAGAGATGTGCTCCGGCTCCTGCGTTGCCATTCTTTCACTTTCTTGTATGGAACTCGACGTTCTCAAGTATGCTCAAACCTATAACCTTCCCAAGTTGGACCGGAACGGCGTTACCGATAAGTCTTCCTAACGATTTCTTATAGATTGGTGTACCAGGGGGTATGAAAACATAATCTCTTGGAAAACTCTGGAGGATCGCCCCTTCTCGCAAAGAAATGGCCCGGTTTTGTTCTGGATGGCCGAAGCGACCATTACCGAATCCGAAAAATTGGGTAGTTATAGTGGGAGCGAGGTCGTCCCATGACATGCGGCCATATACACTGGGATATGTCTTACCAGTCCCCTTCATGTGACAGTCCGCTACCAGTGTTTTCCTCCATTCCCGCCATGTCCCACCTGGGCGCGATGCTTTAATGCGTGCCATGTTGATCCGAGTAAGCGCCGAAGCCTGATGCAAGGGGTCTTCCTTGTCTACCTCGCCAGCCTCCAGAGGGGGCAAATCACTGATTTTCTCGCGAACGGTCGAACGCTCGGAACCGAACTCGGATGGAGTTAGTAGACGAATCGGACCAAGTTGCGACGCCAGCAGGACCAGTCTTTGCCGCTGTTGGGGAATACCATAATCCGCACAGTTCACGATCCCATAAGTTACGTGATAGCAAGCATTCGCCAAGTCTTCGACAAAATGCTTAAAAACATCTCTTAACATTAACCTGGGAACGTTTTCCATGGTGACCAAATGAGGTGAGAGTTCCTTTACGAGCCTTGAGAACTGATTTAGTAGCCACCATCGGTTGTCCGCGGAGGTAGCTTTCTGATTGTACGTGGAAAAAGTTTGACAAGGGGCACATCCTGCCAGAAGATGAATACCTCTCTTGGGGAACACCTTTGCGATATCTTGCGATTTTAAGTCCTCGACGGGCTTCAAAAGAAATTTAGCCTTATTGTTGGTCGTGTAAGGGAACTCGCAAGCCGGATCGACATCTATCCCGAGCCGGACATTGATACCGGTTTTCTCCAACCCGTGCGTGAGCCCACCTGCGCCACAGAATAGATCCACAGCGTAGACTTCTCGATTGAGTTGCTTTCCCCTTCGAGTCGGCTCCTTGGGTTTCATCTTTTCCGATTCCTGATTTCTTAGGCCTTCGAGTGGTCCAAGGCTGCACCACCGGCCTTCACCCATTCGTCGACTTCGTCTTTTTTGAATTTCCATAATCGCCCCTTCAATCAGGTCCCTCATGGTTTGACTCCTTTTCGCTTATTGAGTGGGAGGTTTTGAGATTTCCAATGCGTCCTACACCGGCACGGTTGGGGTTGTTTCCCATCCGGTAGAAGTGTAGGGAGCAGTCAGCTTGGTCGCACTCCCGTACCAGCGACGGCTTGCCACAACAACACTCCAGGCATTTCAACCTGATGGCCTTGAGCGGAGTGGGCTGCTTGTCGCTCATGGACCGACGGGTGAAGCCTGAAAGGGAGAGGTAACGTGACCCTTGTTTTTGAGCAAGAACTCCATCTCCTGGTCCTGGTTCAGGCGCTCTTTTACCTCTTTCAGGCGACGTGCTTCTCGGTCTTCAACAATCCGTCTGATTCTTTTTATATCTTCAGGGCTTGGTATTTTTTTGCACAAGTCATTGTCGGTGGCTTCGGAAACAAAGCCGGTGCCATTGATTTCCGGATTCAAGAGCTTGCCCACGGCGAAGACCATGCGGCAGAGGGCGTGTTGCAGGTGCGGCTCCCCCAGGTCACCCGCCAGGTAGGCATAGATGTGGGCGAGACAGTGGTTCAAGTGGCTGTGCAAAGGTATGCCGTGCCAGTTGTTCTCGCCGTACTTGGCCGCGCCCTTGTGGGCGATTTGGGCCACCGCGGCCAGGGCGAAGGGGTCAAGCAGGTCATAGCGATAATTCACCGCCGACTGCATGGCACCATTCTCCAGGGTTTCCACCGGCATGTCGTCTGTGGGAAATAGCTTGTCCATCAGTCCTCCAGGCACTCGTAGATGGTTTCGTACATCAACTCCCTATTGAGAAGGATCAGTACGTCATGCAACATGGATAGCGCCGTCAGCACCGACCCCGCCCAGGTGATGTCGTAATGCTCATTACCTTCCGCGTCCAGAGAAGTGGCCGCAAAAACGACGGCTCCAGGGTTCTTCTCGGTGACGTCGGCTATGGCCTTTTCCAAGGCTCCGGCGGTTTCGTTGAGCCGCGTTACCTTGGATTTTTTTGGACCATCTTTCACTTCGGTCATTCGCCCCCCTTGGCTTGAACAATCAGGTCGTTGACTGACTGCCGACAAATCCACACGGCGCGGCCCAGCTTTATGCCGTCCAAGTCTTCGATGTTGTACCACCGATAAATGGTGGCTCGTGACACTCCCAGCATCTTGGCAGCTTCGGCGGGTCTCATGTAATTTTCGGGTATGGTTTGTTGCATTTACCCTACCTTTTAAAAGGGGTGCGCCGTCCCTGGCGCGGTGGCCGTCCCTGGCCGTGCCATCCTGGCTATTTGGTTGCCGGTCGGATTCGGGTGATGAACTCCAGTATCAGCGAAAGCTTGTCAGAAGGAAGCTGGGCCACTTCGTTCCAGTCCTTCACGCCGTACTTCTTGGCCAGAAGATTGAACGGGACGTTCCGGGCCTCGGCGGCGGCTTTGATCTCGGCTACCGTTTTGGCGATTCCGGCGTCCCGTTCCCCCTCCTGGGGCGGGTCCACAACCTCGGCCTCGGGGAACATGGGGGCGGTGTAGTTATCTTCCGGCCCATCCGGGGGGAGGTTGGCGCTGGTGGCGGGCGGCGCGTCTTGAGGCGGAGCAAAGAAGGCTTCAGCCTCGAAAGGCATCACCGGCTCCGTTTCCGGCTGCGGCTCGGGCGCTACCGGGGAAGGCGGTGGGGGAGGGGTGTTGTTGGGGTGGTCTTTCAGCTTGCCAGCCAGGGCGGCTCCGCGCCCGGCCTTGGCAGGCTCGGTCCTGGCGGCATCCGTCGCTGACTCTTCGGACACTTCCAGGTCGATGATATCCGGGTCCAGCACTCCGGCCAGGTCGCCATCAGCCAAGACCTTGCCCTCGTCCTCCACCAACTGCTTGAGGGAAGAGGGGAGCGGGAGCAGCTTGAAGGCCCGGTGAACGACGGTCTTGGCGCACATGGACTCAAACCAGTCGGCCCACGGCCCGCTCTTGTTGAACTTCCAATTGGCACTGGACGCCCGCGCCTTCTCGAAGTCGCTCAGGCGAAGGGGAGGGCAAAAGTAGGTCTTCCCGCAGATTTCGTAGGAGAAATAACCGCCGACCACATCGCCGGGGTTTTCGTCCAGCCCGGTGGGCACGTGCATGATCCGGCGCTCACTCCCTTCCTCGTAGTGGAACACGTCGTTTTTGTACACCAGCACCGGACGCCCGCTGTCGATCACGCCGGATTCGACCGCCTTTTTGATAAGGGCTTGGTACTGGGTAATGGGAGTGACCTGGCCCTTGTAGGGAACCAGAGCCACACCGTCGGGAACCCCCACCTCCAGGCCCCGCTGGGCGGCGTAGAGACAGGACAGAAACAGCGACTTCTTGTTGCAGGTAATCAGGTCGGGGTTGCGGGCCAGGGCCAGATAGAAATTCTGTGTGAATCTGGTCATGTTGTCCCTGCCCACCATCGAGACGATTACCCCTTGGTAGTTCTTGAGAAGTTCATCTCTCAGTGCCACCGCGGTAACCCTGGCTTTGTCCTGGGTGGACGGTAGGTTTTCGGTTCTCTTGCTCACTTGGCCTCCTTTTTCTTTTTCTTCTCTTGCCAGTCGAAGTTCTTGCGGAAGACCCGCGGCCCCGGAAAGGTGCGCGTGGCCTTGGTTTCCGCTTCCTCAACCAGTTGTTCATTACAGGATTTGGCGAGAATCTTAAAAGCTTCCTCCCAATCTGTTTTTTCTGAGGACTTGTTGTTTTTCCAGGTGATCTTGTAGCGCCGTCCGTCCGGCAGGTAGCCAAACAGGCCCAGGCCGTTGCCGATGTGGGCCTTGATGCCGTTAACCATCCGGGCGTAGTCAAGCTGGCAAATCTCCAGCATCCTCTCACCCATCTCCAGGTCGGAGATGTCTTTGGCAAGCTCCGGCCTTTCCACCAGTTCATTGTCGGTATTGGTGGGGTACACGGCGTTCAGAAACACCTTCCATGAATCGGAGCCGGAGGGCCGGGGCGGGGTGCGCTCTAAGACGTGTTCAGTCCAGAAGTGTTCGGCGATTCGCAGCAGGGTTCCCTCAAGCTCTTCCTGGGGCCGGATGCGGTACTGGCGATAGTCCTGCCCGCCGATCAACACAGCGCAGTCCCACCAGCGCAAGTTCAGCAGGGCACGATACCAAACGCACTGGACATAATAGCTTTCGGGAATGTCGTCGCCGCCGTCCTTACCCCAACGGTGGATCATGCGGTAGCCCGCCGTCTTACACTCTAGGCCACCTAAAACGTGTTGCCAGAACGACAAGTCGTTCTCCAGGTCGGCCATCGTCAAGCCGGGCACATCCACCACCAGCCGGTCAGGGGTGCCCCACCACCAGGGGAAATCCGGGTGCTTAAAGGGCTTTTCGCGATCAAACCCTTCATCGTTGCTGGGAAAGAGAATGACGTTGTTGCGCTCGGCGTACTCCCTGGCTACTACCGGCTCCAGCTTGTTGCCCCAATAGGCCGGGGTCGATTCTTCGTAGGGTTTCAAGCCGAAGATGTCCAGGTAAGCGTCCATCTCGTCGCTCCAAGGCGACGTGCCGGACAGGGCGGCGATGGTGCTGCCGCCAATTCCTCGCACTGGTTCCATATCGTCTCCATGAGCTTTTTGATTATTGTTGTCCTTATTCTATTCAGTTTTGGAATTATGTCAAGCAAAAAAAAACCGGAAAAATTATCCGGGCTTTCTTTTTTTTGACCTGCCGGTGTTAGTTTTTATGCAAGATTCATCCAGATTACCTTGTCAAGTAGTCTGATATGACTTGGGGGGCGCACCGAATCCTCCCCGCCAGGGTGAATATCTCTCAAGATAACATGGGTTGGCGTCAATTTTACCATCCGCAAGCGCCCCATATTATCATCGTCAATATAGATTACCAGGTCCCCCTCCTTGACATCCGACCCGCTCTCCTTGGCAACATATACAATGTTGCCCTCGCGCAAGACGGGAAAAAAGAACATTCCCCTCACCCGTAGGACATAAAGCCTGTCCAGCAAGTACTCGCTGATAGGTGGAATTGGAGCCATGCCATAATCTTCTCCGGGGGGTACTCCGTCGGTCACATTGCTATAAGGAAAGCCCTCGGGGCCGATTTCCGCCACAACGGGCAGTTCCGACCTGCCCATCAATAACTCCAAGACATTCACCTGATATATACTGCAAAATTTTTGCAGGGCGTCCTGTCTCCAGCGCACCTCCCCCTTCAGCAACTTGTTGATGTGGCCTTGAGAGAAACCCAAAAGCTTTCCTAACTGCTCTTGGGTGTGAGGGCCTTGCTTAAAGACCTCTCTGCACCTTTCTGCAATTTTTTCATCTAACGGGGACGCCATCTCTTTTTCAGTCCTTTTTGTAATTTACTCCAGGTGCCCACTTTTCCTGTTGGGAAATAATATAACTACCTGAAATATATTTGTCCAGAAAAAAAATTCTTGACTTAAATTCATTTTCTGATTATTTTCTATCCTACATCCCGATTATCACCTGAATAATCGCTTTAGGAGGTTGGATGGAGCATCTACCGTTCCCGCGTGGATTTAACCGTCAAGTTGGCCTTTCCGTGGCATACGCCTGGAAAATTAAGACCCGCCAAGCCATTCCCTCTCCTGCCGTGGCTCTGAGAATTTACAAGGCCCTGGAGGGACAGGTGCGCCTGACGGACATCCTGCAATGCAACCAAGAGACTGTGGAGATTGCCAGAATTATCAGCCGAGAAAATCAAGGAGAGCAAAAAACATGAACCGAGCAATTCTGATGGGCCGGGTCGGACGGGACCCGGAAGTCAAGTACACCTCCGGCGGCACCGCCTACGCCAAATTCTCCCTCGCCACGACGGAGTATTTTAAGGACCGGAACGGCGACCGTCAAGAAAAAACCGAGTGGCACAACTGCATCGTTTGGGGAAAGTCGGCGGAAAACCTGGGCCAGTACGTTGCCAAGGGTGACAAGCTGTTGGTGGAGGGCAAACTGACCACCAACGAGTGGGAAAAGGACGGTGTGAAGCGCCGGGACACCGTGGTCAACGTGCAGACCTGGGAAATCGCCCAATCCAAGAACGGCGGGCGGCAGCAGCAGCAGGACGACGACGACATTCCCTTTTAAGGAGTAGGTATGGGCCGTCTATGGGGTCGCTTATATGCGGGAACTCGGAATCATCGCAAGATACGCATTTTGCGTGAGCGCCATCCGGCCATGTGGACCGCGTGGTACGTCCTCATCGAATTAGCGATTGAGTGTGACGATGACGGTTGGATTTACGTGGCTCCGGGGCGGCCCTATACCTATAAAGAGCTTGCCAGAGAAGTCGGTATAGGACGCGCAGACAAGGCGGAAGGATTCATTAAGGAACTCGTAAGCCTTGGTTTAGCAACGCATAAGGATGAATTAGGCATCTGCCTAAACGGATTTATGAATCGCAATTATACCTCCGATTCTTCGACTGAGCGCGTAAGGAAGTATCGGGATAGATTGAAAAATCAGGAACCGGAAGGGGAAAATGAAACGTTTCAGAAACGTGACGGTGACGTTTCGGTAACTGCCATACTACAGAACAGAACAGAACAAAACAAAACAGAACAGAAAGTACGTACGGACGAGTCGAAAAATGACTCACCCTCACCCTCACCCTCACCCTCCCTGCCCATATTTTCCTGTAAGTTTTTCACCATCGACCAGGAATATCAAGACAAGTTGTTGAAAAAATTCCAAGCTTTGTCTCCTGAGATTTTAGCTGAAGAGTTTTCCAAGATGGAAGACTGGCTTTTTGACAATCCCGGCAGGCATAAGTATAAGGCCAGTGGCGCACTTAAGGACCCCCGGCGTTTTATTAACAGATGGGTAAGTAAGGTAGTGGTTCCGCCGGGGTCAGCGTTCCGTCAAGCACCGGCACCGGCCAACACTACCCCCCTTCTCCCTGCCCGGCCTGACTGCGCTGCCTGTGATGGCACCGGATTGGTTTATTCTGAGCGAGTCGGGGAGCAAGGGGAAAAGCGGGTGGCATCACAGATATGTGGCTGTCGGCGCGGCGAGGACACCGGCACAAAAAAGCGGGTCCCGGTCGTTCCCAACCAGGATTGCCCCACCTGTCATGGACAAGGAATTGACAGAACCAATGGCAAACCCAAGCCGTGCGCCTGCCTGAAGCCGAAGGAAAAAGCAGCATGACCCAAAACCAAGTCATCTCTTCTCCCGAGGCCGAGCAGTCGGTTATAGGGGCGGTGCTGATAAAGTCCGAGGCCCTGGAGCAAGTCATTGACCAGATTAAGCCGGAAGATTTTTACTACCTGAACCATGCCGAGATTTTTCAGGCCATGCTGGCGATTCGCAACAACGGCGACCCGGTGGACCTGACCACGGTAACGGCCCGCCTATTTGACCTGGGTAAACTGGAGGAGGTTGGCGGGCTGACATATTTGGCCGACCTGTCTGAGCATGTGGGGAGTTGGGCCAACATCGAGCATTACGCAAAACAGGTTGTGGAAAAATCGCGGTTAAGAAAGCTGGCAAGGCTGGGACTGGAGACCCAAGGCAAGATCGACCCCAGCAGTAATCCCGACGAGATTCTTTCGTGGCTCCTGGGAAACTGTGTCAACTTGTTGGCAGAATCGACCCTGGAGCAAGAAGAGTATATCGGCAAAATCGTGGGGACTGTGCGCCAGAAGTTAGAGGATGTGTGGTATTCCAAGATGCCGCCGGGGGTTATGACCGGGTTTCTGGATATCGACAGCATCTTGGGGGGACTACACCGCAAAGATTTGGTCCTCCTGGCTGCCCGGCCCAGCATGGGAAAGAGTGCCCTGGCCCTGAATATCGCTTACAACGTAGCCCGGAAAGGTCTGCCGGTGGGCATTATCTCCCTGGAGATGTCCAAAGAGCAATTTGGTGCCCGGATGGTTTCGAGTACTGGCCGGATCAACCTGGAGCGGATAATCAACTGTGACCTGTCCACGGATGAATGGGCCAAGATGTCTGAGGTGGAGACTGAGGTTGAGGGCCTGCCCGTCGTGGTGGACGACCGGAGCCGGGTGTCGATTGAGGATGTTCAAGCAAGGTGTTATCGGTGGAAGCAGACCTATAACATGGGCCTGGTCATCATTGACTATCTGCAATTAATTCGTGATGAAAAGTGGCGAGGGAGTCGAGAGGCTGAGGTCTCCAAAATATCCCAACGGCTGAAGTCATTGGCTAAAGAGCTTGATATGCCAGTTATGGCTCTGTGCCAGTTAAACCGGGATGTCGAGAAGCGCACCGACAAGCGCCCCATCCTGGCAGACCTGCGGGAGTCCGGGGCCTTGGAGCAAGACGCCGACGTGGTGCTGATGCTGTACCGGGACGAGTTCTATAACGCTGAGTCAGACCTGGCTGGCGTGGGGGAGCTTTTTGTCCGCAAGAACCGCAATGGCCGTACTGGCAACGTGTTTCTGCAATATACCAAGGAATACACGTTGTTCCAAAACTATACCCATCTGTAGGAGGTTTTATGAAGCAGAGTGATCTGGTGCGGGAAGTTTCCCGCAAGGTCGGTGTGTCCCAGGTAGTCACCAAGGAAGTGGTGAGCGCCCTTCTGGATACCATCGGCGAAGAGTTACGCAATGGTGAGCCAGTGCGCCTCACCGGCCTGGGGGTTTTGCGCCCGGCCAAGATGGCTGCCAGGGTCTATGTTTATCGCTATGTGGATGACGACACCGGCGAAAAGATGGAAGAGCGTGTCCCGAAGCCCGAGCGCCAGACGGTGCGGTTCCGGGTGTCCAAGGTGTTTCGGGAGTCCATGAACCAGTAGCGCCAAACAAGAAGAAGTCGCATTACGATCTAGGGTCAAAGTTGGGGGCCTCTGGAATCGAGGCCGGAGGCCCTTTTTTGGTATTGACAGGTGAAAAAAATAATTTACAATCGTTCAGAGCTTGTTCCCGCCTTATCTTAATTAAAACCGGAGGCAGCATGGGGCCACTTGTAACACAAGGGTTGGGGGGAAGGTTTGTTGTGGTTTCTGACAACTATTTGCCGATAATTAGGCCAGGGGCGCAAATATTTTGCGACAACAAAGAGCAGCCAGGCGACGGCGACATGGTTGTGTATGACGATGGTGGCGGGCCAAGGATGGCAAGGGTGAAACTTGGGGATGGCCTGGTAAACTTGAATGGCTTTGGCGACATTACCACTTTGTCGCTTAACAATATTAAAAAGTTGTCTAAGGTTGTTTGGATAAAGATGGCGCTTATCGCCATTATTTTTTTGGTCTTTTAAGCGCAGCGTCTATTAATTTTGGCGACAATGTAGCAAAAATAGATGAGATTGGTGGATTTAACAAAATGCACCACAACCACCGCGGAGTTCCTTGTGGTGGAGGGGTTGATTGTCGCTGGAACGAGTTTCAGTGTTGAGGTCCGCAAACAAGAAGGGGTCCCTGGATAAACCGGGGACCCATTTTTTTTGCCAAAAAAGGTTGCAGGTTAAGCCCGCAAGCCCTTCATCGCCTCTTCAAGTTCCGAGTCCACGATATGAGTGTAGATTTCCGTCGTCGTGATACTGCTATGGCCGAGAGCCTTTTGGGTGAGCCGCAGGTTTGCCGTCTGGCGGTAGAGATCGGTGGCGAAGGTATGCCGGAGCATGTGGGGGTGAACATCCTTCTCTATCCCGAGACTTCTGGCAACACGTTTCACCATCTGCCGCAGGTAGCGGGGCTGGATGCCGCGACCAGTGCGCGACCTAAAAACAAGTTCATGTGACCTATTTTGTAGGTCAAGATACTGGCACAAGAGGGCCGTGTCGTCCTCTGAGAGATAAAGGGTGCGGTCCCGCTTGCCCTTACCGCGCACCTTCACCCTGCCGGTTTTGAGGTCGCAGTTTTTGATTTCAAGATTCAAGATTTCCGCCGACCGCATCCCGGTATTAAGCATGAGCCGGATCAGCAAGTGATTTCTCAAACCATTCACCGGGGGGAGATTTTTCTGGTCCAGTAAAATCTGTCGCTCTTCCGGCGTCAGCACGTCGGGGAGCCTCCTGGGGCGCGTCATAATATCCTACCTCCCTTCTCCAGACTCTTTTTTACTCTTAACCACGGCAAGCACCGGATTCAATTTTTGGGGCGACCACCCCCCTGGCGGGGCAGGCAGGGCGTCCAGGGTGGCCGGGTCCGGGGCGTGGTCCTTCAGGTTTAACAGGTGGCCGGTCAGTTCGCTCCGCTCTTTCATTTCCGGCGCTATCCACAATACCTTGACCATATTGGCCGATATCAAGTCAACCACGCGGCCATAGGCTTTCATTCCTACATGGGGCCGGTAGGTGACATTATCGCCGCGGCGGTAGGTTTCCCCTTCCCAAGTCTCTATTTCTGTCAACATATTGCTGCTCTCTTCCTTTTATGATCTTGTCCAGGTCCATAATTGCCAGGGCCACAATGGCGGCTTCAGCCTGCCGGTCTTCGTTTATCTCTTCTGTGGTGGCGGCGGGCTTTGGTGATCTTGTCCACAGGGTTCCCCTTAAAACCGTTGGTTTCTTCCCTCATACCTAATGCGGCTAAAAAAAGCCGGGTCAATCCTATCCATAAGTTCGCCGCAAAGTTCGGCCAGTTCGTTTGCGGTATATAATTCCGACAGTGCCTTGAGGTAAATAAATCCGGCGTGGGTCCACAGAGTTTTTCGTCCATAGATTTTGAGCAATCCCTCTTTAATTAAGTTGGGGGCTTCAGGGAGTAGCAAATATGCGCGGAGCCCAAGCTCGCGGTAACGGTTAAGGGCGTTATCATAAAGGGCGAACAGTTCTTTGTCGGTGAAGTCTATGGGGTTCATCTTCCTAACTCTTTCATGGCCTGGTCAAAGTATTTGTCGGCCAGGCGTTGCAATTCTTCCAGGGTGTTCAGTTCTGACAATAACTTAACGTAAGTCTCTCCGGCGGGGGTAAGTCTCATTGAAAACTCATCCAGGTAGGGCCGGGCATATCCAAGGGCTATTAGGCCGGGGAAGTCCTGGGGGTAGCCGGAAAAGATAATATCGGGCCTTCCTTCTGTCTTGGTGTTCCGGGCCTTGACGTGAAGGATATAAAACTCAAAGTTTGTTAGGTCGGCGTCGCTCATTGGTTAAGCCTTATATGGTCATTTAGTGCTTGATCTTTCAGGGCGCATAGTTCATCTATGGTGCAGATTTGTGACAATACGTTGACATGAGCCTTGCCAGTGTCGGTGAAATAATAGGTATCTTCCCGGTAAAAATAGTTCGTTGCTTCCTTTGGCGTTGCTTCTCTGACAAGTTGCAGGTTTAAAAGGTCTTCAATGTGTTCGCTGTCTGCATAAAAATAAAGGCTGTCCAGGGCAATTCCTTGGGCAAGGTCTTTTGCCTTGGCGTAAAGGTAATAACGGGCCGATGGGCTGAGGTCGTTATCCGTGGGGGTCATATTCATAATCTCTATAAGCAAGTTCACGCGCTCGAATTAATAATTTTTGCAGGCCGTCTATCGTGTTAATAGCCTTAAAAACTTCAATTAAAGCTCTGCCGGTTTCGGTAGGGGTGTATGTTGCCGTTGTTGCTTCGCAATGCAGGGTAAATAACTTGCTGGTTTTCTCCGGGCCGGGAAACAAGCAATGCCGGGGCTGGGTCATCCCATAGACCTTTTCACCAAGGGCATACCTATACAGGGCGTAAAATTCACGGTTGGTCAGGTCTTGCATTTCATTCTTTCCTGTATTTCTTGCTGGTTTAAATAATAAGCTCGGTCGGTCATGTCTTGAATTTCTTCCAGGGAATACATTTTTGACAATGCGTTGACGTAAGCTCTTCCTTGCTCGGAAAGTATCAAGGTGGTAATGTCGGGGCCATAGTCGGGAAAGCGCGCGCCTGGGGGCTGTCGTTTCCGGTCCATAGGGTATAAAAGCTTGTGTTGATGCGGTCTTTGGAAAGTCTGCCGTCTGACATGGCTTAAGCTTCGTAAAAAGGTAAACATCTTTGGTGGGTTTCTTCTCCCATTGCTTTAAGCATATTCCGGTGATTTTGTTTGATACGTCCAAGGGGGTCAAGTTCTCTCAATTTGTCGCCATTTTTCTCATACAGTGCATATAAAGCCTTGGCTTTCTTATAAATTTCAAGGCGTTCCGTGTAGAGTTTTTCAACTTCAGTTCTGATATTTTCTTTATAGGTTTCATCGGGATGGTTTTTGTCCACATACTTAATGCCGGACAATTCTTTAATTTCGTAAACCGGGGCCTTTTGGGTGATAAAGCCTTTTTCGTATGTTATGGTTCCCGTGGGGTTAAGGGTGAAGCTATCCACAAAAACCGTCAAGGTGCTGTGGCGGAAATAGTGGCTGTACTTTTCCCCATAATAGTTCCCGAAAAGCACCGTTCCCAGCAAGATATTTATATGTCGGTCAGGTGGGATTAATTTGGCTCCCCTGCTCCCGATTTCCACAAAGTCTTTGCCAGTACCGCGCTCTTTAATTTCAAGATAATTTATCTGGTAAGTTTTCCCGCCGGGGCCTTCGAGTCTTAGGCGGGTTTTTCCCTGGTCCTGATAGCTGGCAAGATAAACCCTTTTCATGGTTCTTTTCCTCCGGTGTTTTTGGTTAATGCCTTCAATCGGCGGCAGGGCTGGCGGCTGGTCCTGTCCTGCCGTCTGTTCAAGGTATTAACTGCGGGCCGCGGGCCTGGGGGGCCAGGTTAAACACCGTCATTCTTTTGGTTAAGTCTGACAGTAACCCGGCGGCGGGCTTTGGTGATCTTGTCCACAGGGTTCCCCTATATCTTGTCTATAAAGATGGTGTAATGCTCGTTTTGTGATAATCCCAAATCGTCCAGTACTCCCCCAGAACTCCTAATGCTCAATCGGAACATCTTGATTATAAGTTCTTTATCAGTGTCAGTATTTAATTGGACCAATGCGTTAATATAAGCTTTCCCCGCTGCGGTTACCTTAAATGCTTTAATAGTGTTTTCTCTGTGGTTTTGTACACAGTCGTAGGCGTATTGTACAAGCCCTAAGCCGGTTAATGTCGGGATATCATCGGGGGCGTCGGCGCAAATGTGGCCGTCAAACTCTCTACCACTGGCGCAGGCATAGATGCCGCGGTAGAGGAAATATAACTCATTGTCATTAAATTTGAGATTGATCATGGGCTTTCCTTAGGGCACAAAGGCATGTTTAAGGGCGTCCAAGTATCTGTTGATGTGCCATGCTTCTTTGTCGCTGCCAAGTTCTATAAGGGCTCTCAGGTGGCCATCTATTATTGTGTTGTCGGGGCTGATTTCCTTCAGGGCGTAATAGGTGGTTCTGGTCTGCTCGTAAAGTGCCAAGAGTTCAGACCATAGGCGGGCGGCTTCAGCCTGCCGGTCTTCGTTTATCTCTTCTGTGGTGGCGGCGCGGTCGAAAAATATCAGGCCGGGATATTTCCTTGAATCGTACTTAGGGATAAGCCGGGTAATGTATCCGCGGGGCTCCCTCCAAACGTCTTCCTCCAGGTCTAAAAAGTCGGCAGATATAAAGACATGGGCCTTTTTTGTGTTGTACGGCGGCATGTTGTCGGTAAAGAGGTTGTAAAAGGGCTTGCCGTCATACCAGGGCCGGGGCCGGTGGGTCAAGCCGGGCAAAGTAAGAGAGTCGTTTCTTCCGTCAAAAGCTCCGTTTAGGTTGACAAGCTTGAGGGGGTTTCCCTGGTCTAGTTCGTTCTGCCAATAAATTGTTAGTTTCTTCACTCTATAGGGGCCGCGGTTTTTTGCTCCGGTTTTCAGTTCATACCAACAAAATGCTCCCCTGTCAGTCACATGGTTGAGCAAGCGTGCGGTGGCCATGTCTTAAGCTCCCATGAAAAACAAACTTTCAAGTTTTGAGTTTGTTCTTTCTTTAAGGGCCTTGTTGTGAATTTCGCGGACGCGCCCGAGGGGGTCCAGGGCGTTAATTTCCCGCGAGAGTTCTGCATACCTTCCTGTGGCCTTCATGATGGCGGCGTAAAGCCTTAACCGGCGTTCGCTGTACTCGAGGTCAATTCCGGCGTCGGCTATCTCTTGGCAAATTGCCAAGAGGTCTGGCGCGGCGGGCCTGCCGGGCCTGATGTTTATCCATTATCCACAGGCCGATGATAATTCCGGCGGCGAATATTGCCAGGGCTTCCGGGGTCATTAGGGCCGGGTTCATGGGCATCACTTTTTCCCCCTTGTATTTTTGATTGCTGCCAGCAATAGGGCCTTTCTCTCTTCTTTTGACAAGCTCTTGTAAAAAGGGCTTAGTCTTAAGGCGCGGGCAACGTCCAGGGCTTTCATGGTCTTTATCTCCTATGCGGCGCGGCGGGCCTTAATCCGGGCGCGGGTTGCGTTCAAGGTCTTCATTACCTGGGGCCGGGGGTCTTCCTGGGCCTGGGCTTTGATCTCTTCGAGGTCCAGGGCTTCGCGGTGGTTCCGGCGGGCCTGTCTGACTTTGATCTTATAGCCGGGCATGGGTTCCCTTTCTTTCAGGGGTCCAGGGCTGGCCGTCCGTGGCCTGCCGGGGGTCCCTTAATCCATCGTGATTACTTCGCCAAAGGGCGGTTGAAAACCGTTCTTCCCTTGCTGGGTGAGTATCCATAAAACCGGATAGGCGGGCGGTTCGGGAAAGCGGTTGCAGTATCCGTCTGTGAGATATACCGCGGCCACAGGGTCAAGCTCTTCCTGGTCGATATACTCAAAGCCGGGCCGGAAGTCCGTTCCTCCTCCCCCGCGGGCGTTAAGCTTCAGGGGCAGGTCTTCGCTTTCAAAGCGTTCCACCGCGGCAAGCTGGGCGTCCACGTAAATCACGGTGGCGGCGGTGCGGTAGGCTTCCAGTATGCCGGTGATCTCTCCGGCGAATACGTTTAATTCATCCTGGCCGATACTGCCGGACGTGTCCACGATAACGGCTATTTCGGGGAGTTCGTTGCTCCGCAAGCCGGGCAGGAAAAAGCCGGTGTGCATGTAGCGGGAATTGGGCCGGGTCCAGGCGTAATCATTCCGGGCGGTTTGTTCGATGAATTGCCGTAAGATATCGGTCCAGGGCAGGGCCGGAGATATCACCGCGTCGATAAGCCGGGCCAGGTCGGCGGGTAAATTGCCTTGGGCCTTGGCGGTGGCCGCGGCCTGCACTATCCTGACCATCTGGTCTTGCTGGGCCTGTTGGCGTTCCTGGGGGTCGGCGGCGGGGTAGTCTCTGACTTCTCCCACGTTCCCCTTGAAATTCGCGGGGGGCGGGGCCTGGGGGCTGGGGGCCTGTCCCTGTCCCTGTCCGTTGCCGGGTTGGTCCTGGGGCTGGCCGTCGGGCTGGCCGTCTTGCGGTTGTTCGGGGTCATTGCCGGGGGTGCCGGGGCTGTTGCCGGGCTGGGGCTGTTCCTGGGGTTGCTCTTGGGGCTGTTCCTGGGGGGCCGGGGATTGCTCCGGGGGCTTGCGGTAAATCTTCTTATAAACATCTTCCGCGGAGTCGTCCAGGTATTGAGTATCGTACAGCGCGCCGTCGTCCAGGGAAAAGCCGTCATTTTTGAGTATGCCGTTAATGGTATAATCGGCGGCTATATTCCAGGTTTCATGATCGCGGGGGCCGCGGCGAAAGTTGTGCATGTTGGCGATATGCAATACTTCATGGGCCACCGCGCCCTTAAGCTGGTCAATGGGCAAGCCGTTCACGTAGTCGGGATTAAAACCAAGGGTCAAGCCGTCGGTCCATAGGGTCTGACAAGTCGGGTCTGCTTCAAGCTTCAGGTTTAAGGCGATACTGGCGAAAAAGGGCTTGTTGATTACCAGACCGGCGCGGGCCTTTTTCATCTTGTCAATAGCTTGTTGATAGTCGGCGGGTTGCATTGGGCCTGCTCCTTAAGCCATGTATCCGGCCATTTTATTCAAGAGGTTGTCCATATCCACCGCGGGCGGGGGAGTCGGGGCCGGGGGTTCCGGGGCCACCGCGGGGGCCTGGGGGGCCTGCTCGGGGGCGGGCTGGGCCTGGGGGCCGTCCATGAGGGCCGCAATCTTCCCGGCCAGGGTCGCGGCGTCGGCGGCTGTCTGTTGCCGGATTAAAGGGGCCTTTCTCAGGCTGTTTATGTCGATGCCGTCTAAAATCTTCTGCTCGATCTCCCGGCGCATGGTATCAAGGGCGGGGTCGTTGGTCATGTTCAGGCGGGGCAGTAAATTAATGAGGTCTTGCAAGTTGGTTATCACGGTTTCCCTTATCACCGCGTCGGGGTCGGAAAGCTTCTCCGCCATATGGGAAACAGTGTCAAAAAGACGTTGCCACAAGTCCCGCATGGCGTACGCGGTGGCCTGTCTCAAGCTGGTGTCAAGCTCTTCCCTGATTCGCTTTATCTCCCCGTCTCCCAGGTCAACCCGGAAATCAGGGGCGGCGGGTAGGGGGCTGACGAAAATGGAAAAACTGTACTTCTTCGCCAGTTTTTCCGGGGCCGGGTAGTCGTCGGGCTTGAAAAGGTTATTCAGGCGGTTTGCGTGCTCTTGAATTCTCTGCGGATATACCGCGAATAGATCAATAACCGCGTCTTGGAATTCCCGTTTAAGGCGGTCCATTTCCCGGGTGTATTCAAAATAGTTTTCCGCGGGGAGGATATCCGCGCCTTTGTGGGTCCAGGGGAGGGTATTGGCGTAGTGAAAAGACCGGGCGGAGTTGTTGGCCTTTTTAATCCGGTCCAGTTCGGGACATTGCAGCAATACCTTGTTATACCTGCCCGCGTCGCGGTCGGTGCCGTAGGTGGCCGCGACGTTCTCCGTCGCTTCCTTATCTTCCCGGCGGGCGTTCCAGGTCGATATATTCAGGCTCACGAGCATAGCCTTTTCCGACAAGTTCTTTTCCATTGTCCCGGTTCCTTTTCCTGGGGGTTAGCCTAAGAAAATGTTTTGGTTCTTCGTGGTCCAGTTGATAAACTCCCGCGTTCTCTGACAGTCGGGGGAGGTCTTCGCGGAAAGCACGGTGAGCAATACGTTAAATTCCATCTCAAGGCGTTCAGCGTACTGGAGAATACTGCTAAAGGTCTGCGGGTTTGCTTTGCGGGAAAGCGCTCCGGCCAGGGCGTAAAGGGTCTGTGGGTCGGTCGGTACGTCGGCGGTCTTGGGGTTCAGCAAGACCGCGTCGGGGTCGGGCAGGTTGCGGTAAATCTTCAAAAAGCCGGTAAACTCTGCCGCGAAAGCTTTCCCGGCCGCGCCTTTGTAAATCTCGTACTCGAGGGCTGTGGGTAAGCCGAGGTTGTAAAGCCGTCCAGCGTGGGTCAGGGTGCGGGGGCAAGGGCCGTTGACTATCTCCGCGGTAGGTTCCCACGCGGTCAAAAAGTGGGGCCGGAAGCGAATAAAGGCTATAAGCTCGGTGGGCATACCATTTTTCAGGCTCCACGCGGTCCAGTCGTCCAGGTCGGGGGCAAGTTCGATGATACAGGCAAAGCGGGATTTAACAGGCTCCAGTATCCCGCTAACGTTGGCGCGGTCCTTTTTGCGGTTGGTAGCGGCGATAAAGGTCACATGATCGCTTACTTTATGACCGTTCACGCGCCGGGCTAAAATCAGTTGCATTACTGCCGATTGCACCGCGGGCGGGGCCTGGCCTAAATCGTCCAGAAAAGCCACAGTAAGTTTGTCGGCGTGAATCAGGGTGGTCAGTTCCCCAAAGGGCAAAAACGTTGCCGCATGGGGATTGTCGGGGTCCAGGGCGGGAAGTCCTTTATAGTCGGTCGGGTCGGATACTGCCGGATGAAAAATGATAAGGTTTGCGTCCGCGTCGGCGGCGGCTTGGGCCACAATGTCAGATTTCCCGATTCCGGGTTGTCCGGTAATCAGAACGTTCTGTTTCCCTGGTATCAGGTGCGCCAGGGCCGTTTTTAAATCACTTGGTTTCATCCTTTTCCCTTTCTCTATGTGGTTTTTGGTTTCGCCGTGTGGCCTGCAAATTCGGTATTACAATATGCTTATCGGTTAATGTAGTCGAATCTTGAATTTTTTGCCATAAAAAAATTGACTATCTTCATATTTTTTATTTTCATAATAGTATCAAGCTTTTATGGGGTGCTATTATGGATAAGGTCTTTTTCCTGGGGGTTGATAGCGGGGCTAATGGGGCCGCGGCGGTCATAGGGCCGGGCGGTGACTATGTGGCCGCGTTCAGGTGGGCGGGCAAGGGCGGCGGTCCAGGTCCCGCGCTCGAATTTCTCCGGCGGTATGCTCCAGAGGTGCAGGCCTGCTATATCGAGCAAGTCCAGATATTCAGACAATTACCTGTCAATACTATTTTGGCTATGCAAACCTTGCTAATAAACTGCGGGATATGGCAGGGCCTATGCACCGCGGCGGGGATAGATTACGGGTTAATCAAGCCGGTAAGCTGGCAGGCTAAGACGGGCGCGCCTAAGAAAACTGACAGGTGGCGGGTTGCTGCCGGGGTCTGGCCGTCGGCAGGTATCAAGGGTCCTGCTCATGATGGGATAGCGGACGCGTTGTATATCGCCAGTGCGGCGCGGGCTGATGCCATACAAGGGGGCCTATTCGGGGCCGGGTCTCCTGGGGGCCTGAAAAGGGGCCTCTGATCTCCCGCGAGGGTTAAGGTATAGGGTGGGGGGAGTTCTCTTTAAAATCGGTTATTCAGTGGGCTTTAATTTGGGAATTATATAGTTAACTCCTTGCCCCCGATGTAGGTTTCATCGACTTCGATGATTCCCTTAAGCTTTCTAAAATCGTCGCCACCGGCTTCCCGATCGAAAAGCTGAAAAGTGCTGATAGTTATCTTGTCCATTGTTCTAAGCAATCAAGAAATTTAGGCACCCACGAGGGAACTGGTCTTCTCCCCATTTCCCATGAATCCACGGCCCATTTAGTGACCCCTAAGACCTCCGCCAAGGCCCGGCGGGACCGAAAACCCAGGCGGAGACGAGCCGCTTTGAGTTCAGACGGTTTCAATTTTATCTCCTACAACTACCCGATTAAGGCGGCAAAGGTCCTTAATCCGCCAGCCGGTTTCGGAGCCCTGGCAAAGGATCAACTTCCCTTCGGTTTCGTAGTCTGCGGCGCTGGTGGTGCGCCATTCGGCCAAGGTATAAAGTACCCAGCCATTCTCGCTAGCAGAGGCGACAACCTGCTTGCCGTTCGGGAGCCGGTAAAGCCAACCGTCCTTAATTTCACTGGGGTTCCTTTCAATGATTTGCGTTTTCATTGTCGTTCCTCCTGTCGTTTTGATGATTATAATATAATACAGCGTACAACCTTTGTCAAGAAAAAAAATGTAGAAAATGCGAAAAAAAATTGAGTTAGGGAGTCAAGTATATAATTCCCTTTAATTTTCATTCCTGCCGGGTCTGGGGGTTGCCAGGGTTGACAAGGGGCAAGTTCTCGGGGTCCAGGGTCAAGAGGATACTCTAAGAGGGGGTCATCATGTCTCAAGATAATCTGCAAGAGGTTGTGGATACTGCCAAGGGTGTTGCGCCTGCGGCCCAGGGTAAAGAGATCCAAAAGAAAAAACCGGGTGGCCGTCCGCGTAGAAAGCTAACTCCCGAAGAGATACAAGCGCGTGAGCAAGAGTTATTTGATATCGAGGTATCCGGGCCTGCCGGGCCGGGGGGGCATAGTACTAATAATAGTACTATAGATAAGGGGAGTGATAATATATGTAGTGGAAAAGAGTGTTTTGGTACTGATTATAATGAGTTAAGTACCAAAGAAGTGGATACAGGCGGGGTGAAGTTTAGTGAACGCGAGTTAAGGGCTTTAGAAAACTGGTTTTCTGGGAAGTATAAGACCAAGTGGCAAGCGGCGCGGGCGGCTGGGTATAAAGGGGCAACAAAACGCAGTTTAATCAATACCCTAAACGGGGTGTTGAAGAAATATGATTCAGGCTCAGACCATCGGGCCATAATGCGGGATATCGGGGCGGGTGAATCGCATTTAATCAAGTTATTGCTACAACTTGCGGAGGGCGGCAAAGATGAAAAAACTCGGCTGGGGGCCTTAAATATCTTGACAAAGTGCGCCGGATTGCAGCGCGAAGTTGTTGAGGGGGATAAGGGCGGGGATATCATCATCAACGTACCCACGGGTAAGCGGGTTGCACCGCAGGATGACGCCGCGCCGGGGGCCGGGGGCCAGGGTAAGCCGTTCACCGTGGTCAAATGATGCCGGAAATATAGATTATCGGTATTAGATCATGGCCGGGGGGTATGTCCGCAAGATAAAGGGTACGGGGGGCGCACGGGCGGCGCTGGTGGGGTCGCTGGCGCTGGGGGCGGGGGCGGCGCACGTCAGACGGGCGGGGCGCAGGCGCACGGCGTACACGGGGACAGGCGGGCGTCTGGGGAAAACCGGGGGACCGGGACTCCTACCCCCCTAGGTAATATATCCCCCCCCCATTCAATTCAATTTTTAAAACCTTTCCTCCCATGAAAAGAAAGTAGGACTATTCTCCTGATCCCTTCGGCGGTTCGATGCAATTTCCCACCTGCTGACCCCCCTAACTACGAGAGAATTTTTTCCGTAGGACTGAACCTCTCAGGGGGACCCTACCCCCGTCAGATGGAACCGCCTGAATATAATTTATTACTCAAGAGAATTGGCTTTTTGGCTGAAGTTGGCGATGCGGGCCAATTATTCCATCCTGATATTCAATAACTGAATCAGGAGGTGCGTCATGGTCAGTTCAGTGAATCCCAGGTATCGGACAGGGGCCTTGGTGCGCCGGGCCGAGACGGTCCTGGGGATGAGTAGGCGGACGGTGTACCGCTGGCTGAAAGCCGGGGTGGTCACGGAGGAAGGGTTGCGGGAGTTCTTGCGGGAGTGCCGGGAGGTCTTACTGACTCCCCGGCAGGCCGCAGAAGCTTTGGGGGTGTCTCGGAAGTGGCTCTATGCCCTGGTGGACAGAGGAAGGCTGGTGGCTGTCAGGCTGGAGCCGTTTGGCACGATCTGGGTGAAGCAGTCTGAGGTGGAGAGCTTTATTGTGCGATTCTCCGCCCGAGAGACGGGCAGGGGGACTCGTCGTGCCAGCACTTCTTAGTGTGCAGGCCGTAATGTAGGCACTCGTCATAGGTCGGCATACTCGGGTAGCCGGGTTCCCAACAGGGCATCTCCAGGCCCTTGAGGGATTCTTCGCTCTTCTTCTTCTTCGTCGTCGTTTTTCTCACCACGTTATCCCCAGCGCAGCCTGCTCATGAGTGTCACATAAGCGAGCATTTTCTTTTCTGCAAGCTTTGCAGATGCGAATGTTTATTTTGTCTGGACTGTTGAAATAATTCAGACATTTCAGGCATTGTAACGTTTCATTGCCGTTGTGTAACGCTTCAGTAACGTTCTTGGGTCTGTTTCTGAGGTAGCGGCGGTGGTACTCCCTGCTGCACTCGCCCCCGCAGGTCTTCTTTTGGGGCCGGGTGGTTATGAACCAGTCGCCGCATATTTCACATCTGCCCCTTCTGGGTGTTGCTGCCGTCCTTGGCATGTGGTCTCCCTCGTGGCATGAACGAAAGCTTCGGGGACCTTCTCGCTGGCCCGCCGGACTGCCTGAAGAACATATTCCTCATTCAATTCGATCCCCACGGTGTCTCTTCCCATCCGGGCGGCCACGATCCCTGTGGTTCCCGCTCCAAAGAAGGGGTCCAACACGGTGGCTGGGACCGGCTCCGCGTCGGTTATGCAGTCACAGGTGGGCACCCAGCCCACGGTGATCTCTTCTCTTAGCCCAGCCAGGACCTTGCGCTTCAGGTCGCTCGGGTTCTCGGCTCCGGCCTTCTCGTAGTCCTTCTTTCCCTGCCCCCGGTACTCCCCGGACTTGTCGGCTCCACACCGGGCCTGGGCCTCTCGATCCGGCTTACCTTTGTCAACCAGTCGCCCGAAGGGAGCAAGGCAGGCCGGGCAGACCCCATACTCGGAGGTTCCGGCGGTGACACACCTTTCCACAAGACGTTCAGGAAACGTGGCAAAGTGGTTGCCGCCATAGTTGGGGGCCGGGATGATCCAGACCGACTTGGGGGTGTTGAAGGGCTGGTAGGGGTCCTTCTTGATAAGCTCCTTCAGACCCAGCCAGTCCCAATAGTAGTTTTTACTCTTGGAGAGGACGAAGATGGATTCGTGGGAGTGGATGCACCTGTCCCGGTAGCCCTCGGGCCGCGGGTTGGGCTTGAACCAGACGATCTCCTGGCGCAGATACCAGCCGTCGGCCCGGAGGGCCTGGGCCACCAGCCAGGGGATGCCGATGAGGTCCTTTGGTTTCAGGCCGGGCACCTTCCTGCCGGGGTATTTGGCACACTTCTCCCGCAGCCCTCCTTTGTTGTGGTCTCCCCCGGCCCCCCCGGAGCCGTTGTACGAGTCGCCGAGGACCAGGAATAGCACTCCGTCCGGCCTCAAGACCCGCTTGACATGGGAAAAGCACTCGACCAGGTGGGCGGCGTACTGCTCCGGGGTGGGTTCAGCCCCCAATTCACCCTTCCAGCCATCCTCCCAGGTCGCCGGATCGGTCTCATAGTTCCGCAGACCGAAGTACGGGGGTGAGGTCACGGCCATGTGGAAGTAATCAGAGGCGGTCAAGGCGCACACGTCGCGCACATCACCCTTAACAACGTCTATCCTTGCCAATTTATTGCCCTCTCCGTCGGAAAAAGTATGACCTTGCCGTTGTAGCGGTCGATGAAATCCTGAATCATGGCCTCGTGGGCGTCAAAAATCGGCTCCAATGGCTCGGGCGACGTACTCGGGGAGGTCTGAGTGTTCGTCTTCCCCCCTTTCAAGACCCTCAAAGATGGCGAGTTCGTGGGGTTTTGGGACATTTTCGGCTCCATTTTGGGCAATTTTCCTGATTGCATACTCGCTTTCGGCGTGTTTCAGGATGTGTTCGGCTCGGTCGGCCCATTTGGGCTTGAGTTTGGCCTTGATAAGCCGCAGGCAGACCTTCTTGTTGAACTTATCCGGGTCGTAACTGGCACAGGTTGCACAATTTAATGCCGAACCGTCGTTGTACGCCTCAGCGTAGAGGCAACCGCCGTAGTAGGTGCAATTCCTGAAGGGGAAATCCCGCCTCCGACCCACGACCGACTTCACATCTTTGTTGTGCGAGCCTGTTTCGTTATAGACGTACCGCTTTTTGGGCGGCTTACTGACCTTCTTGGGCATTTGGCAATTCCTTAACGGGGACGTAGAAGGTTTTGCGGTCGGCCTGGTGCGGATTCCAGAATCTCCCGATCCCGTCCTTGATGACCTTGGTGGCCTTGTGGTCCGAGAGTGGCTTTCCGTTGGGGCCGGTGAAGTTCTCCCGAATCAGTAACCGGAGTTCAGTTGCACAGGGTGGCCCGCCGAAGTCATTCTCAAACCTCTTGATTTTGGTGTGGACCCGGCGCAAAAACAGGAATGTTGACAGCTTACATCCGTCGTCAAGCGGCTTCTGGAGGCCCAACTCGGGGTGCTTGAGGTTGAACTGATGTCTGCCGGGGCCGACGTTCTGGAGAATGAACGGCTCCTGGGGGTCAATTTTGATTTCCTTAATCATGGTGACGGCGACAGTTGCAGGTAGTCGAGCCAGTCCCCTGGTTATGGTCAACTCGTTGTTCTCAAGGGTCATATAGTGGTCGCCCCTGGAGAGAGTAAGCCTGGTATCAAACCGCGACCGGCTGGGATCGCCGCCCCACCCCGAGAACAGGGCGGCGAGCAGGACTTGGTCTTTCTTGTTGTGTGCCCACATTATTTCAGTCCCATCCTTTTGGCCAGGAAGTGCGACGCCTTGATGAACAGGGCGGCGAGCATGTAGGTCTTTTCCAGACCTTCCTTGTCGCAAGTGATGTCCAGGGAGCCGTAGAGAGAGAGGCGGTCGGGGTGGTTTTCGATGGTGAAGTCGTCGATGTTGAGGGATTCGGTGCCATTGGCGAAGGGGGTGAAGCGGGGTTGGTCGGTGCTTTCTGACATGATTTTCTCCTATTTCGTTATGGTTAAGGCCACATAGACAAGAATCATGGTGCCCATGAGGATGTCGGCGATGCCCCCGCACAAGTCTTCTTTCTTGGCGGAATACTTGTAGAGAACAACCTCAACAACCCCACCGGCCAAATTGACCAGACCGGCGAGCGCCGCGAAGAAACAGGTCATCCAGAATAGGGCTTTCATTCTCCCTCCAGCTTCAGGTCGGCATAGACCTTAATCATCCGCCGGATAGCTTCATCTGGCGTGACTCCCTCTGCTTTACAGGTTGCCCGGAAGACCTTCAGGTCGCTGGGGTCCACCGGCGTCAAGTGCATGATCTCCAGAATCTCGAACAGGTCCAGCTTGAGAAGTTGAGCCATCCTCCGAAAGAGGGGGATGCTGGGGATTATGTTGCCCCGCTCGTAGCCGTAGGTCGTCTCTCGCCCTACCTGTTTGGCAAATTCAACCCCCGACAAACCAGCCGCCTTTCTGGCAGCCCGCAGTCGCTTGTGGTCGAAGTGCCTGGTGTTTGGCTCTTCCCTTTGCCGTGGTCTCACACACCCTCCTTTCTGTGACAAATTTCCTATTGCGACTTATTATTCACCTTATTAATTCAATTTCAGAATACTGCAAATCGACGGTCCTGTCAACACTTTTTCGCTCGTTTGACGACTTTTGATCTCGATGTTTTGCTCTAAGTATGAGCAAGTCGTTGGTCTTTGACCTCACACCAACACAGCGCGATTACGTTTTTTCCGACGCCGTGGTCAATGTCATTTACTCCAATACCGGAGAGGGCAAAACCTATGCTTCGATAGCCGCGATGATCGTTCATGCAAAAAGATGTGGTCGGCCCATTCATGCGGCCATTGTGCGGGATACCCATGAAAACATTAAAACTTCTACTGCCAGGAGCATCCTTGAGACGTTCCAAGAACACCCCGGCATGATTCAGTTTCGGAATGATTTTAAACAACTGACCATCTTTTCCAAGCCGCGGGTGGATGTGGACCTCTTTGGGATCGACAACCTGGGCAGTTTATCGAAACTCCAAGGCCCTGAGTACGCCCTGATTTGGCTCGAAGAACCGGCTCCGATGGCGGACAAGGTAAACGCCGGTTTGGCTGTTGAGGTGTACCGGGCGGCCCTGGTGCGCTGTGCCCGGCAAAAGGGCGCTAAGGCCCGTCTCCAGGTCAGCATGAATCCGGCGGACCAAGAACATTGGACCTACGATGAGTTGATCGAGAAGGGGCCAATCCCCGATCCGGGCAACCCCCTTATTACCAAGGCGGTTTTCCGGGTCAATCCGGGGGAGAATCCGCATGTCTCAGAAACCTCCAGGCAGGCGGTCCGCGTGGCCTACCAGAGTGATCCGGCAAGCTATTGCCGGTACGTGCTGGGACAGTTCGCCCCCGTTTATAAGGGGGCCAAGGTGACGCCGGAGTACAACCCGGCCATTCACTTGGCTCCCTATCCTCTTACGCCAGCCCCCGGCCTGGTCTCCTTCCGGCTGTGGGACGGCTGGCACAACCCGTCGTGCCTCCTGGGGCAGATTACCTCCATCGGCAGGACCGTCATCATCGACACCCTGCGGATGGCCAACACCGATGTTGAGACCCTTATCAATGTCAAGGTCAAGCCCTTGCTGGAGTCGCCCAAGTGGCGCAATAAGGCGCGGGCCTGGCGGGACATCGGGGACGTTTCCATGCGACAGCCGGACCAGAGTAACATCGCCCGGTCGGCGGCCCGAGTCATCGAGGAAGCCTTTGGCACCTCATTCGAGCCGGGGCCGAAACAGTGGCCGCACCTGCGGGATGGCCTCAAGCGCGGTCTCCAAATGATGATCCAGGGTCTCCCGGCGGTGACGATCAACCCGGAAGAGCGGCTTCTCCACAAGGCGTTGTCGGGAGGGTGGCACTACAAGACCGACAACAACGGCAACATCATTGGCCAGATTCCTGACAAGGATGAACACTCGCACATCGGCGATCCCTTCGCCAACGGTATGTCGGTCCTCTTTCCGGCCCAGGACTACCGGAAGGGCCTGGACCGCTATAAGGCCCAACTGGCTGCGGCCAGCAAGCGCGTGTCGTCCTACATCCACTGAGGAACCTATGGGAGTTATTGAAACAACTGGTTTTCGAGGCTGGTGGCCCCTGCGGGAGTTCTGCGGCAAGGACAGTCAGGGCCGCAAGATCGTCAAAGAGGGGTTCCGTAACATGACCAATGGCGACTTTTACGCTACGGAGCGGGGCTGGGATGATGCGCCGCCCTACCCCACCGGCGAGATTGCAGTCTTGAGAACTGCTTCCGAAACCTATCGGGAGAACTACGACAAGATCAGGTGGAATCGAGATGGCCAAAGTCAAGCCGGTTAACGAGAAGGATTGGGCGCGGACCCAGCACTTTTACTTTGGGGGTGACTCCAACCTGCCTATACCCGACGGCCTGAAGGGCGCGGAGTTGGGCGAAGAGGTGGTCGTGGTGGTCCGGGGCAAGGTCCGTCATGCGAGCTTCACCGAAAGCATCGACTCCGGCGACTCTGCCAGCCTGGAGGTGGTGGCCTCCGAGATCACCGTTTCTGGCACTAAGCCCAAGCCCGCGACCTTGAAGGACGCAATGGGGGCGGACGAGAAGCGCCGGAGGCTCTAATGGTCGCGGCTGTCCAGCTTGACGACTACCGGCAGGAGTGGGGCGTGGCGGACGCCGTGTGTGACCGTTGCGGCTTTGAGTGGGTGGCCGTCTATTTGGCCCCGGCGCACGAGGCCGGTGAGCCTCTGGAGTGCAAATACTGCAAGCACCAATCGGGGAGGGTAGTCAATGTCCGGTAAAGCCCAGATCAATCTGGCCGATCTCAAGGGGTTGGCTCCGCAGGGGGGACCCCCCAAGGCCAAGGGTAAGAAGACTGCCAAGAAGGCCAAGGGTGCCAAGGCTGGGAACCTCAAGAAACCGGCCCCGCCCGTCACGACCCCGGTGGCCGGTCTCGGGAAACTGTAATGGCGCAGCCCTTTATCGAAGACCCGATCAAGTCGGTCCAGGCCCGCATCGAGCAGATTAATCGAAGCAAGCCGGAGCCGCTGACGGACGACATGGACGTGAAGGAACTCGCCGAGCGCGAAGAGGCCGCCGATGCGTACGCCAAGGAGAGGCCGCAGCACTTCGTTGATTACTGCGAGGACTGCATCAAAACCTCCGTCCATGCCATGACCGAGATTCGCCGGATGCAGGCGGAATGTTGGCGGGTCTTCAATGAAGAGGCCCCGCCCAACTATGCCAACAAGGAGTCCTGGCAGTCCAAGACCATCGTGCCCAAGCCCTTTGGGGCCGTGCAGTTTGCGATGGCCGTGGTGCGGAAAGCCTTCGATGTCCAGTTTTTGAGCATCGAGAACGAGCAAAACGCCGAGGCCGCCGAGTTCTGGAAAAAGCTGTTGGGCCTGATGCTCTCTCAGAATTTTGCCGACTTCCCGATCCAGTTCACCGACGCCTGCGGCATGAGCTTCGCGGTGGGGCAGTCGTTGGAAATGCTGCCGGTGTGGCGGCCAGGTCGGGGCCTCCGGTTCATCCTGGTGGAGCCGTGGAAGATTCACCGGGACCCGGACGCCATCAGCCGCCAGCCGCAGTCGGGCCTCTATTGGATTCATCAGGAGTGGATGGACTACTACCTGCTCCGCAAATTTCAGGACGCCGGGCGCTACGAGAATATTGACGAGACCTTCAGGACCGGCGGGACCGAATCGGACAACAAGCACGACACCAACCTCACCAAAGAGGAACTGGCTCGTCGCCGCAATATGTTTTGGAAACGGTCGGGATTCCGCACGATGATCCTAACCTCCGAGTTTTGGGGCACGGTCCTGGGGCCGACCGGGGAACTGCTGCTCCCCTCCGCGAACTACACGGTCGCTGGGGGAAAGGTAATTCGCGCCCCCAAGGCGTCTCCCTATAAGAACTTGCGGTGGCCGGGCATGAGCTTCAGCGTTCTGCCGAACTTCCTGCGGTTTGACGGCCGCGGCATCGTCCAGGGGATCAAGAGCCTTTGGTACTCCATGTGTTCCCTGCTCTGTCTGCACATGGACAACCTGAATTGGGTGGTGAATCCGCCCACCGAGATTGACGTGAGTTCCCTGGTGGACCCGACGGATGTGAACAACGTCCCCGGCAAACCCTGGCTGACCAAGGGGACCCCCAACGGGCAACAGGTTGTCAGAACCATCGACCGCCGGAGCAGCACCAGTGACATCCTGGCGAACATGAACTTCGCCGACCAGAGGTTTCAGGAGGGCACCTTTGTCACCAACTTGGTGCAGGGTCTCCCCGGCTACCGGGCGGAGGTCACGGCCAGGGAGTCGGCGCAGAGTTTGGAGCAGGCCCTTACCATCTTCTCGCTCATTGGCAAGAACATCGAGCATGGCGCTCTTAACGTCATCCGGGCCGCGGCGGAAACCGTCGCCGCCAACATCTCCCACGAGGAACTGACCTTGTGGATGGGGGAAGAGGTGGCCAGCCGCTATGTTGACGGGGCCTCTCCTACGGGTGTGACGTTACCACAGTTGACCACCGGGTCTTTTCAGGTCTCCGGCATCTCCGCCCTCATGCGGGACATGGAGATTGTCAACAGCATCAGAAATGTGATTCTGCCGCTCTTCGAGGGTCAGGCAGCCAGCGTCTTCATGCCCTACTTGAAGCCCTATCAGCTTTTGCGGTCCATCGAAAAGCGGTTAAACCTCAGAGACGAGGGAATCCTGATTGACGAGAACATGGCCGGGCAACTCGACCAGAACCAGCAGCGCAATCAGAACGCCGCCATTGACCTGGAACACATTACGAATGAGGCGGCGGCCCTCCAGTCGGCACAAGGAGTTGTGGCAGGTCAGGGGGTCGAAGGCGAGGCTGGGGCCGGAGCACAACCGCAACCCGTCGAGGAACCGACTCACGAGGTTGCCCCGATGAAGGAATCCTATCTGGAGTAGGTATGGCTATGCTGAGTAATTCTGGAATCGACGTGGACATCTTTACCGGCCAACCGCTTGCCCGCGACGCGGACACCAGGCGGAAGGAGCAGGCCAGCAAGATCGTGGAAGAGGCGCACCGCAACAGTCAGTTGCTCCTGAACGATCTGGCTGGACCCGGCGGAGAAGTCCTGCGTCTGGTTCTGGAAAGTCTTTGTCGCAGGCTTGATGAGCTTGTGGCTCACGACCCCCAATGCCAGGCCCTCATGGGGGTACTGGCCAAGGTTGGGTTTGTGGCCAGGGTGGCCCCCAAGTATGCCAAGGCCAAGGCCAGTCAGATGTTGGGGGAAGACTTCAACTTTGATCTCGCCGCCCCTCCCGAGGATACCGGCGAAGAAACAGCTTAGGCGGCCCGCAAGGATACCCGCCGGGGAGAGTGTATGAAGAAAGGCCAAAAAGGGACTGGTGAGGAAGAGGCTAAGACGGTTGATTCTTTGAGCGCCGCTCTGGCGGCGACCCGCCCGGTGTTTGACGGTCATCCCGCCGAGGATGGGCCGGGCGCGGAGCCGGAGCCGGAAGACAAGAAGCAGCCTGAACCCGAGCCTGAAAAAACCAGTGCCAAAGACGCCAAGGATGACGGGGACAAGGGCGACGACAAGCCCAATGAACCTGATGCTTCCGACAAGGACACTCCCAAGTTTAAGCACAAGACCTGGGAGGAAACGGAAAAGGCCCGCCGGGAGGCGGAGCAGTTGGGGCATCGGAAAGCTGAGGAAGCAAAAACGGAGCGCGATCGCGCCGACGGTCTCCAGAGGAAGCTCGATGAGATCGAGGCCCAGCGTTCCAAGGATCAGGTTGAACTGAAGACCCCGGAATTTGAGGCGGAGCGCAAGGCCAAGGCCGAAGAGTTGGCCAAAAAGTTCACCGGCTTGGACCAGTACGCTGATGGCTACCAGGAGCAGGCCGCCGCCATCCTGGCGGAAATGGCGACCCTGGCCCAGCCTACCTTGTCGCAGACAGACATCAAGCAGGTTGTTGAGGCCGAAGTGCAGGCCCGACTGGCTGCCGCCGAAGCGGACAAGAGGGTCAAGACGGACGCCGAAACTGCCAAGGTCGAGGCTCACAAAACGGCGGTGCGGCTGGCTACTGAGGCCGGTCTGGATATGGGGGAGGACTCCATTGACGCCGACCTGTTCTGGACCTACAGCGACCAGGCCCCCCGCGACATTCCCCTGGATGAACAGGTTGAGTGGGTGGCCAACAAGGTGAAGACCCGGAAGGCTGGGCTGGTGAAGGCCGAATTGGGCCGGAAGGCCAAGGAAGCTCAAAAAGACAACGCCGTGCTGGAGCGGGGGTCTTCGACCACCAAGACTCCGGCCGCGGCCTCCGATGAGAAGTCCGATGCCCCCCTAACATTAAACCAGGCAATGCAAATGAACCTGAAATCTCGCAGAGTTTAGGAGGGTTTAACCCATGAGTGATGCTCACACTTGGACCTTTGACGCCCCCAACGGCGTCTATCGTAACCATGCCATCTCCAATGAACTGCTTTTGCAGTCCGTGGCGAAGATGAAGGTCGTTCCCTTCACACAGTCCTTCGATGGCCTGGGCAAGAAGAACGGCGAGTACGTCAACATCTTCCACCTGAAGGAATTGCCGGACCCGACCTCCGCTCAGTTGGAGGAAAGCACCCGCATCCCCATCGACAAGCTCCAGATGGGTTCTCGGGTGATCCGGGTGGTCGAGTGGGGCCGGGGTGTCGAGTACAGCGACCTGGCTTCCCAGCTTTCCAAGTTCGATCCGGCCTCCTATCTCCAGAAGGCCCTCATGCGGCAGATGGACCGGGCGATGGACACCGCGGCCGCGACCGCGTTCCAGGGCACCGATGTCAAAATCTGCTTCATTCCCACCGGGATTTCTTCGGGGACCTTCGACGTGGACGGCACCCCGTCCGCCACGGCCACCGCGCCTCTGGGTTTCGACCACATGGGCATCCTGGCCGACTACCTGGCCGGTAACATCCACTGTCCGCCCTACGAGGGTGAGGACTACATCATGCTCACCTGCCGGAAGAATCTGCGGAGCCTGAAGACCGACCCGCTGTGGCAGGCCGTTCACCTCTATCTCCAGAAGGGCGACCTGTTCTTCCGGGGCGAGATGGGCAAGGCCGAAAACATCCGGTGCGTCCAGGTGGACCGGGAGGCCGCCTTCTCCAACACCGCCGGGGCCAGCACCGTGCTGGGTGAGGGAGTGGTGTTTGGCGACGAGGGTGTGGTCCGGGTGGAAGTTGATGCCCCGTCCCTCTATGCCGACCCCAACTTCCAGAGCGACTTTGGCCGCACCAAGGCCGTCGCCTGGCGTGGCATCCTGGCCTATGCCCCCCTGTGGGAAACCGCCAATGACGGCGAGGCCAAGATCATCCGCGTGACCAGCGCCTAAACCTGAACGGGGCGGCAGGTCCGCCCCTCAATCTCTTTCTGTAAAGGAGACTGCATCATGGGTCAGTATGGTTCTTACGGCAAAGAACTTGTTCTCAATATGGCCAACGACGATACCGCCAAGGCGACCGCCATCGCTTTGGAGGCCGTCGCCGGGGTCAAGTCCACCTGGACCATTCTGGAGCCGATAACCGTTACCCGGTTCGGTATCCGGCCCACGGTGGCCTTCAACTACGACACCCTGGTCACGAAGGCCGTCCTGAAGCTCAAAAAGTACATCACCCCCGGCTCTGCCACGGGGGAGGTGGAACTGGCCTCCATCACCCTGGAAGACGCCTGGGCCGTCGGTCACGTCTATTATGTGGACGTGTCGAACCTGGGCGGCAAGGCCGACATCAAGTGCGGCGAGCAGTTGGTGGCCGAAGTGACCACGCAGGGCGCTGGCGGGACCGAGGTGGGCGATTACGAAATCTACATCGCCGGGAACCCGCGGGCCGAAGTGGCCGCCAACCAGTCCTATATGCACAACGTCACCCCGTAACCTGGCTGGGGGGCCATGCGCCCCCCTTCCTTAATATAGGAGATTTTCTATGGCTGCTCTGGCGAAAACCGACTGGACCGTCACCATTGGTCAGCGCGACCGGGATCAGTTGACCCGGTTTCGCAAGTGCTTTGCCACGCTGAAAATCGGTGATGCGGTCAAGACCTATCCGGCCAACGGCATCCCCTTGCCGGACAAGGAACAGTTCGGCCTGCACAAGTACGTCCGGTTCGTCAACACCATGCCGCCGATTGACGGCTATGTGTACAAGGTCGACAAGGCGAACTGGAAGCTGCTCATTTACTACGGCGACTACGATCCCGCCGCGGCTGCCGCGTTGGTCGAGATTCCCGACAGCACCGCCCCGGCAGAGTTCACCATCGAACTGGAAATCACCGGCGAATAAGAGGGTTCTATGGCTCAAAGACTGATTACCAAGCACTATGGCCCCATCGAGGTCGAAAAAAGCTGGAACGTCGGCGCTCAACACATCGGGAAACTGGTGGGTGGGGGCTACGTTTATCTGACCGGCCTGCCCGTCAAGACCAAACAGGAACTCAAGGCGATCATTCCTCCGGGTCCCGACCTGGACGAAGCCCTGGAGTGGTTCGACAGCCCTGACAAGTTCAGTGAGACCAGGATCAAGCGGCTGATGCTCAACCCGGACGGGTCGTACGAGTTCGACGACGGCTCCCCGGTGGAGAGCGTTTCCGATCTGGTCAAGCACTTACAGGAAGGTCCGGCCCTGGATGCCGCCCTGACCTGGTTCGTCAAGGCCCAGGAGGCCAAGAAGGGCGTTCAGGCCGAGGTCAAAACCAAGGTCGGGAAGGCCGCCACGGCCGCCAAGAAAGTGGCCGCCAGGCCGAGCAGAAAGGTGGTGGGTGCCAAGAAGGCCCCCGTTCCCCAGGCCGGGCCGATTGAGGTCCACGACTCTCAGCCGGTCATGGTCACGGGCCAGCCGCAGGAAGTCACGGTCTGATGTCTTCGGTGAGGTTCTGCGCCAACTGCAAGCTGACGTACGAGCCGGACCCGCGGATTTATAAGGACCCGCACGAGTACTGCCCGCGCTGTGGGGCCAACTTGGAGCAGTCTGCCGCCAGGTGGAAAGAAGGTGGTGAACTCGACCCGAGAGCCAGCAATCCGAGTAACCAATAAGGGCGGTCACTGAGACATTTGGGGGCCGCCCACCCCTACAAGGAATTGCCAATGAACCTGGGTGAACTGGTCCAAGAGATTGGCCTGATTGTTCAGGACCCGTCTCTGGAGCGTTTCTTTGAGCGGTGGGTCAATCAGGCCATTCTGGCCCTGGCCACCGATTTCGACCTTCCGGCCCTGAAGCTCATCAGGCCCGCCACTTTCAATGTTTCCACGGCAGATTGGGTCTTCGATGCTCCCGACAACTTCCTGAAGGGACTCTTTAAGTGCCGGGACAGCGCCGGAAACAAGGTCCACATCTGTAATTCCATCGACAAACTGGACGACCTGGACCCGGACCACACTGAGATTGGCGATCATATCACCGACATTGCCGTCATGGAACACGGTACTGGCAAGAAGTTTTGTGTGTACCCCAAGGCCAACGAGACCGCGCAGGTCTGGTTCTTTGAGCGCCCGGCGGTACTGGTCAAGGCCGGTGATATACCCACCTGTATCCCCGAGGGCTTTCATCACCGGGTCATCATCCCCAAGGTGGTCCTGAACAACTTCCGGCTCTTGCAGGACATGGCCACCGAGGCCCCCCATCAAAGCCTGGCCTATTGGGAAGAGGAATACCGCAAGGGCCTCTTTGGGACCCCGAGGGGGGACAACGGCCTCTTTTCGGTCATCGCCAAATCTCTCAATCCGCGCCGCCACGGCGGCCGCGACCCTCTGCCGTAGGTGACACATGGCCAAGCAAGTTGTTATCGCCGGATTCAACGGCATGACCAACTTAGACCAGGCTCCTTCGGTCTTTCTGGATGACGAGCGCCGGGCTTCCCCCCGGCACATCATCAATGCCGACGTGTACGACGGCGGCGTTCTGGTGCCCCGCGGGGGCTACCGCAAGCTCGTTTCCCTGATCAATACCCGGTCTCTCTGGGCCGGGTCCGTCATGTTGTGCGTGGCCGACGGCTCCGCCGGGGGCGCGTCGCTCTACCGGATCAATGCCGACACATCCCAGGAGCTTTGCTCTGTCGAGGACCCGGACGGCTTTCTGAACTACCTGGAGGTCAACGGCAAGGTTTACATCTCGGGCCGGGCCTGGACCGGGGTGTACGACATCCTGGCCAACTCCATGCACTCGTGGGGCGTTCCCCTGCCCGACGCTCCCCAGGTGAGCATTAGCTCTGGCAACCTGCCGGGCGGCAAGTACTCCCTGTGCTACACCAGGTTTGAAGGTGAGCGCCAGGGCGGCACCGGGCACATCGTCGATGTCTCCCTGGAGGGCGACGGCCACGGCATCGAGCTTCTGAACTTCGCCGATGACTATATCGCCTGGATTACTCACGCCAATGGCGGCGACTTCTTTCTGGCTCAACTGGACGGCGGCGTCATTCGGAACCAAACCCCCTTCATTCAGCCCCTCACCACGCTTGGCGTTTTCCCGGCCCCCCGCTTCACTCATTCCACAGCCTATGCCTTTGGTCGGGTGTGGGGGACTTTGGGGAAAAAACTCGTGTTCAGTGAGCCTTTTCAACCAGAGTTTTTCCGTGTGGGAGGCTACAAGCAGTTTATAGAAGATTTGGTCATGGTGGCCTCGGTGGCGTCCGGCCTCTTTGTCAACTCCCAGGACTCCACCTGGTTTCTAGGTGGGACCTCCGCCGACAAGATGAGTCTCACTCGGCTGGGGGAGGGGGCCATTCCTGGGACCTTGACGATGGGCCTGGTGGAAGGAGGGGGGTACGAGGTCTCCAAACAGTTGGCCCAAATGCCTATGCCCATCTGGTTTGACCGCAACGGCATGGTGATTGGGACCCACAACGGCCATCTGGTTCACTGGACCAAATCAAAGCTGAAGGTGACGCAGTACCCCCGCGGGGCCGCCTTCAACCGCATGGTGAACGGCGTTCCGCAAGTAGTTGTCACGCTCTACGGGAACTGCCGGAAACACATTGATCCCGAGATGCAAACCATCATCCAAGACGGACAACTCTTTTAGGTGAGACTATGGCCGGATTTTCTTCGTACGACGACCTCATTAACGAGATCACCGTAAATGGAAAAATTTATGAGTGGTTTTTTCACAAGATAGGCTCTGCCCCGGAAGCTGCCGGGGTGTGGCACACTCTCTGGAAGGCTGCTGGCATACCGGGGGCCGGGGCTGACGCCGCCGGAACGCCGGGCGATGCCCTGGACGACGTAGCCGGGTCGATGTTCTTCCCAGACCAAGCCTCTGACACCAAGCACCTCATTTCCGTTGGTGCATTGGCGAACCAATCCTTGACCCTGATGATTTATGATCGCCTGGTTTCTGTGGGCGGTGTGTCCATCAACTCCACCGGCGACAAGACGATCAATTCTCCCACCTTGCCCCGCTACACCGACGGGGTTGGGGTGTTGCCAATCATAGAAGTCACCACAGTTACGGCAGCGGCAGCGGTGGTAAGTGTCAATTCCTATACGAATACGGCTGACCAAACCGGGCGAGCGGGCGGCTCCGTAACCTTTCCGTCGGCAATCACCAATGTCGACACCATGTTTTTTCTGCCCCTTCAGGCGGGAGACAAAGGCGTCAAGGCCATCTCTACAATCAACGCGTCATCGACCGGAGGCGGCTCGGCGGCAGTAGCGGTCAGTCTTGTTAAGCCCCTGGTGTTTCTCCCGATCCTGGCAAGCTATTGGACGGAGAGGGACCTGGTGCTGCAAATGACATCGCTCCCCCGCATTTATGATGGCGCTTCTTTGGGGCTGGCCTATTTGGCCTCAACGACAAATGTGGCCAACGTCTTTGGGCACTTGCGGGTCGCTTACGGTTAAGAGGTGGGGATATGGCCGGTTTTTCCAGTTTTGCAGACCTGCTTGCCGAAATGGCCGCAGGAAAGGTATGGGAAGTTCCTTTCCAAAAAGCCGGTAACGTGAGCGTTACAAACCAGTGGTATTCCCACTGGAAGCAGGCAGGTTTCCCTCCTGCCGGGGACGACCCCGCCGCAACTCCGGGCACGCAATATAGCAACGATAACGGGTCGATTTTTTTTGACGACAAGGACCCCGACCGCAAATTTCTTGTAAAGGCGGGACTTGTCAGCCAGTCGGCCTCATACGCCTCTGTAGTAATGGTCTATGACCGCCTGGTCGGAGTGAGCGGAATTTCATTGACCACCACCGGCGACAAGACCGTCAACTCTGCCGCCCTCCCCCGCTATACCGATGGGGTTGGGGTCCTGGCGGCGCTTGAGATAACGACGGCAACAAATGCCACGGCAGCGGTGGTAACTCTAAACTCCTACACAAACACAGGAGACCAGACGGGGAGGGCGGGAAACCAGGTAACATTAGGCTCTACGTACTGCCCTGTGGGGTATTTCCATATTTTGCCATTGCAGGCAGGAGATCGGGGCGTCAAGGCCGTTGCTACGATCAACGTGGGGACCGCCACGACCGGCGGTATTGCCAATCTTATTCTGTTCAAGCCGTTGGCTGTTATTCCGCTGGTGCCTGGGATTTCCAACGACATTGAGTTTGTCATGCAGCAGGCGGCCCTGCCGCGCATTTATGACGATGCCTGTCTGGGCTTTTTGTCTTTTTACACTTCGTCCGCCGCCGTCGGTATTGGTGGATGTCTGACGGTCGCCCACGGATAAGAGATGCCGGGGTCTAAGTACACCACGAATAAAGACTTCTACTGGCTCCTGAAGTTTGCCCCGAAAATTCCAGGCGGGTGGACAGGGAAGAACCAGGTTGCGCCGTTCCCGCTTTCTCAGACGGTATGGGACCTTTCGGGGCAAGTGCAGGCCAGCAGCGCCGCGGCCGGGTCCCTCAGCACCGTCAAGAACTTGTCGGCAACGGTTGCGACGGAAAGCTCCGCCTCCGGTCAGATTACCAGAACGGTTGGTGTCTCTGGGCAGATTGATACAGGAGCCACGGTTGCGGGCCAGGTCACTATCGGCAATTTATTGTCGGCGGCCATTGCGGGACAAGCTCAGGTTGGCGGCGAGGCGGGCGTTGTTCGGGGAGTGGCCGGTGAGATTGGTGCTGCCAGCGTTGTCCAGGGGGAAATCGGGGCGACGCTCAAGCTGGCTGGCCTGGTGGCATCGGCGTCCGAACTCACTGGCGCGGCGACTAGGTTTAAACTGGTCTCCGCCTCTCTTGTTGCCGCGTCTGGGGTTGAGGGAAGTACTCGAGTTGGCCGGTCGCTTTCTGTCGCCCTTCCCAACATCCTTCAGGTTGCTGGGTCAACAAAGGTCCAGCGTTCCCTGGCTGGCGAGATAGGCGTCCAGGGGGCTGTTGGTGCCAAGCTGCTCAAGATCGTTCCTCTCGCCGGTGGCCTGTCGGCTACAACCGCAGCGACGGGGGCGGTTGGTATTTTCAAGACGCTGGCCGGGGGTGTCGCCGGGACCACAACCGTTTCCGGCGCAATTCACGTCGTCCGTCGGCTGGCGGTTTCGGTGTCCGCAGTTGCCGCGGCCCAGGCCGATTCCGGGGTGCATCGCCAGGTTGCTGCCGAATTGTCGATTCAGTCCACCGTGTTCGGGGCGGCCCGCCTGGTAGTGGCCCTCTCTGGGCAAGTGGTTGCCGAAGCTGTTTCGACAGGTTTTGTCAGGGTCTTGCTGGGGGCGTCCGGGGCCATTGAGGGGGTCGGCTCGCCGGTGGCCTTGATGCGCGGCGACAAGCCTCTGGTTGGAACAGTGCCGGTGAAGGCTGGCGTTGCTGCCCCTCTGCGCCGCAAGACTATGACAGATGGCGCAATTAATGAAGTTTCAAGCCTGCTTGGATCAATTATCCCAAAGAAGAGAGAGATACCAGCCGGGACCTTTCTCGCTCTGGGCCTGCTTCAGAACTACGGAGTCACGGTTGATTTTGACGAGCAAGAGGTTGCCGTGGTGCCAGCCGCAGAGATTTGCCTATCAGTATTAGAGGAAAGACGTGAAATTGACTGTGCCTTGTCCGGCGCTAAACTCACTTTAAGATAAGGGGGTTATCGGTATGAGCTTCAGCAATTTTCTGGAAAACGAGCTTCTGGATCACGTTTTTGGAGGCGGGACCCGCAACTATAGCCCGCCGACCAACGTGTTTACGGGCCTCAGCACCGCCGATCCTGGTGATGACGGCGCTGGTCTGGCGGAGCCGTCGGGTAACGGCTATGCCCGAAAGCAGACCGCCGCGTCCGACTGGAGCGTTGCTTCCGGCGGGGCCTTGTCCAATGCCAACCCTATCACCTTCGATGAGGCAACCGGCTCCTGGGGCACGGTGACGCATGTGTGTCTCTTTGACCAGTTGACCGGCGGCAACCTGCTGGCTTCTGGGGCGTTGTCGGCCTCCAAGGCAGTTGGCGCTGGCGACACCGTTCAGTTCGCTGCTGGCGACCTGGATGTGACCCTGGATTAAGCGGTGAGCCGCGACCTGGAAATCAAGCAGGGTGAGACCCGGACCTTGACGGTGATGGCAAGGTCTCCGGGCGGGAACCCACTTAACCTGACTTCCGCCAGGGCCTACTTCGCCCTGAAGGAAGATGAGGGTGATTCGGGCTATGCCTTGTTTTTGGGCGACGAGGCTTTTGATAAAACCGCCGCCGCCAACGGGATTCTCTATTGCACCTTGCGAAGCTCGGATACCTTCTTGGACCCTGGCAGGTACTTGGCGGAGTCCAAGGTGACTTTTCCTGACGGCAACATTATCAAGTCCCTGGATGACATCTATGTCGTCATCAAGGGTTCGGTCATTCATCGCACCATCTTCCAGGCCGCCGGGGTGACACCTGGCGCTGGGGCCGTTGTTGGCTCTCTGACAATTACTTGATAGGAGTCCGAAATGTCTCTCTATGTGCCCAATATCGGCGAAAAGGAATTGCTCAAGGCAATCCTTCAGTCCGGCGCTCTCTGTCTGGGCCTCTATAAGACCCAGATCATCCCCGACGGCAATACGGTCATCGACACCATCGACGAACTGCCCACCGGGGGAGGCCGGACCTACGCCCAGAAAGCTCTCACCAATAATGTGGTGGAGGCCGCGGCCGCGGCTGACAAGTGGTTTGTCAACATCAATTCCTCCGGCAAGGCCGAAGCTCAGTACGGCCTCACGGCTGGCCCCCAGGAGTTTAGCTTTGCTGCTGCGGACGTGGCGGACGGGAACACCATCTACGGGGCCTTCGCCTACGTGTGGGCCATCCCCTTCACCGCCGGTCAGTCCGAGGGTCCCATCAAGGTGGGGGATACCGTGACCGGGGCCAACAGTTCGGCCACCGGGGTCGTTACCGAGGTGGTGGTCACGTCGGGGACCTGGGCCGGTGACGATGCCGCCGGGTATTTGCTGGTCAAGACCAAGACCGGCACGTTCCAAAATAACGAGCCGTTGCAGGTGGGTGGAATCACGATGGCGACCACAGCGACCGGGGCGACCGGCGACGCCCACAAGCGCCTGGTCTTCGTGGAAGCTTTCTCGACCGGCTACGCCATTGACACGGCGGGGCAGAAACTCACCTATCTGCCCAAGATCACCCTGTCGTCCTCCTAATGGACGTTTACGAAGTTGAGCCGCACAGCTATCGCCGCAACCACTTGAACCTTGGGGAAGTGGCGCAGACCTCTTACGAGGTGGCCAAAATCAAGGACTTCGGAGTCAAAAACAACAACCCTCTAAAGCTTGACGGGACTTGCACCATCGAGTTGGAGGGGGGCGGAACCGTGGGCGGGGTCGATATCTTCTACCATTGCAAGAAGGGGCTGTACATCGACCAGGACCCCGACCAGGAGGACAACGGCTCCCTTAAGCATGGAGCAATGGCCTTCAAGCCCGACAAGGAAGTCAAGGTCCTGCTGGTCAATAACCGTCCTGAGTGCGTTATTGCCCACGCCGACCGCAAGACCAGGCCGTGCGTCAACTTCTTCAAGATCAAGTTCCGGGGGTGGGAGGGTCAGTGGCACGAGGTCATCTACGACTACGAGAACGTGGCCGAGGTCTCGTCTCCCTCTCAAGACCTAAAGCTGACTCACAAGGGCGAGCGTATTATGGGGTCCAGGGAGATTCAGTTCGCCACGACCATGTACTACAACGGCGACTTCATGTTTCACCTGGGACCCCTACTCTTTGTGCTGTGTGTTCGTTCCGTGGGGATGCCAGCCCCTATCACCATCGGGACTATCCTCTACGCCGCGCCTTACAGTAAGGAGTTGGAGGATTCCACCAGGGCCATCGGGAAAGAGCGTGACAAGAAGTTGTCAGCCCTTTCGCTTTTCTCTCCGGTGCCGACCGAGATTGGCTATCCGGGGTTTACGGTTCAAGACAACTTTACGGCCCTGTTTCACAAGCGATACCAGGGGTACAGAGTGCCATCGCCCCGGTGGATATTTACCGAAATTTACATCCAAGACTTCTTTGGGGACTAATAATGCTTGAACCTGAAATCAAAAGGCCCGACACCCTGCCGTACTTCAGGATGCTGCGCGCCCTCAAGAAGCTCGACGAGCCTCTGTATGAACTGGTGGTGGCCAAGACCAATCCGGCCATGCATCAGGTCTTAATGGAGAAGATGCAGATTGAGCGCCCCGAGCTTTACGCCAAGATCGTCAAGATCATCGAGGCCGCCGAGCGGGGCGAGGAAACCTTCGTCAACTCGCCGCCGGTCAACGTCAAGCGGGCCGCCTATGAAACGGCGGACCTACTCATTAAAGAGTACGACTGCGCCGAAGGCTTTCGGGAAGCCAAGCCCGAGATCGTGACAGTAACGGTCAAGCTAAAGGTGTCGGAGTTGGTGGTGGGCTTGCCCAATTCGGTTATCGCCCTATCCGACAACCTGGCCAGGGAATACCAGACGATGCGGAAGTGGACCTTCGGCTTCGACAATCGGCAATTCGTTGCTGATGTCTCTTGGGACGCTCTGGACGCCATGCTGCGGGACCCCAATGTCGAGGATGTGGTCATTGAGCCGATGGCCAACATCTGCGCCATTCCCGATTACAACCCGTCCGCCCCCAACGTGGATTGGGGGGTATCGCGAGTGGCCCCGCAAAACGCCTGGGCCAAGGGTCTATATGGCGAGCGGGTGAAGATTTGCGTCATTGACACCGGGATCAAGTCGGACCATCCGGCCTTTTGGGTTGATGATGAGACCTGCTTCAAGGGCGGCTGGAACTTTGTCTCCGGCTACGAAGACCCCAAAGACGACCACGATCATGGCACGTACTGCTGCTCCATCGTGGCTCACCGGCACACCGATGTTGGCGGCTCCTACCGGGGGGTGGCCCCCAACTGCGACCTCTATGCCTGCAAGGTCTTGGACGCCAAGGGGTCCGGCAGTTTCGCCAATATCGCTGCCGCGGTGGATTGGGCCAGAACCAACGGTATGGACGTTATCAGTATGAGCCTGGGGGGAACGTCGGGGTCTGATGTTCTCAAGCAGGCTTGTGACAATGCCTGGTATGCCGGGGTCTTGGTGGTGGCGGCGGCAGGAAACTCCGGGCCGGGCGACAACACGGTCAACTACCCGGCCAAATATACCAGTGTAATTGCTGTGGCTGCCGTGGATGTCAATGAGAACGTGGCCAACTTTTCCAGCCGCGGGCCGGAAGTTGAGTTGTCAGCCCCCGGAGTTGCTATTTCCGGGGCCTTTGCCGGAAACACCTATCACGACCTGGTGGTTCCCGGCTCCGACTTCCTCTATATGACCGCCAACGGAACGTCTGCCGCCTGCCCTCATGTGGCGGCGGCGGCTGGCCTTATTAAACAATGGTATCGCCTGGCCGATCCCCGGATGCTCCGCGAGTACCTGCGGGACTATGCCAGAGACCTGTAGGAGACAGCTATGCCGAAATGGTGCGATGAAGGTGAAAACTACTTGATGGATGTGGCTTTCAAGAAGAACACGTCCCCCCCGACCAACCTTTATCTGGGTCTTTACACCGCCCCCACTTCGGAACCGGCGGAGACTGCAACCCTGGCCGACCTGACCGAGCCGTCCGGCGGTAACTATGCCCGCCAGGCTATTGCCATCGGCGGCGATGCCACTCTGTCTGGTGCCGAGATCACGTTTGCACAGAAGACTTTCGCCGCTTCCGGGGCGGCTTGGGGGAATGTCTATGGATATTTCCTCTGCACAGTGGTGAGCGGTACTGCTGGCAAGCTGTTGGCGGTAGAGCAGTTCAGCGACGGGCCGTACAACGTCATCGACGGGGGATCGGTCAAAGTGACTGCCAAGCTCACCTGCGCCTAACCCTTGGGGGCGGCCCTAAAGGCCGCCCTTGCTGTATGGAGGGGCTATGTCTGTCGCCAAGCTCTCAAGCGACGGGGAAAACCGTCTGCTCGATATCCTTTTTGGTGCCCTGCCGGTCGATGGGGTTTTGTATGTGGGCCTTTATCGCAACCAGACCGAACTCGCCAAGGGGGCTACCCTGGTGGATATCTCCGAGGTTTCGGGCTACGGCTACTCCCGCAAGTCTATTACTCGGGGACACTGGACGGTGAGCGGCAACGAGGCTACTTATCCAGAGCTTACTTTCATGGCGCTGGGCGGCGAATGGGGAGATATCTACGGGTACTTTGTCTGCACTTCCCTGACCGGGATCAGCGGCAAACTTTTGTTTTCGGAACACCTGGACGCCCCCCTGAATGTCGCCAGCGGGAAGGGGGTCAAGATTACTCTCAGACTCGCCTGGCTTTAGGAGTACCGATATGGCTCGTCTGTTTGTGGCAAATTTCGAGAACGGCGTTTGGGACGGATTTGACGACTTTGTCACCAATCCGGCATATCCACTGTCTGTTACTAATGCCTGTCAAGGAAGGGCTTTGGTGGTAACGGGCAGCTACTCTTATGTCAGAAAGAATTTCAGCAACAAGTCTGAAATCTACATCGCCATGCTGGTGCAGACCCGTAAGGTGGACGCCAGCCTGTCGCTGTTGGAGTTTCGCAATGGCGACACCATTCTGGCGCGGCTTCAGAGAATTAGAGAACATGGCTCTCTAACTGCCTGGAGAGGCCATTACGCCACCGAGCTTGCCAGCGGTGTCCGGGGATTACTGTATGACCGGCCCGCCCTGGTGGAAGTTTATTATAAGCCGGACGAGGTTTCCGGGGTCTTACAGGTCAAGATCAATGGCATCACGGAGATTGACTACTCCGGCAACACGTCCGCCTCTGGAAGCGTTGTGAACGGAGTTGTTTTCGGCAACACTTTCGGTTCTTCGAATCCAAGCTTCTATTTTGACAACATTATTCTTGATGATGCCGCCTGGCCGGGCGACTCCCTTATTGCCTCCCTCCTTCCTTCTGGGGCCGGAAACTCGACACAGTGGACCCCCTCTGCGGGCAACAACTATACCAATGTGGATGAGGCCCCGGCGAGCGATGCCGATGGGGTGCTAACCAATACCGCCGACCAGCTTGACCTTTACGGCTTGGGCGACCTGCCTACAGAAGCCAATGCCGTTAAGTGTGTGCAGTTGGACGCCAGGAGCTTTCGTAACGGCGCTTCCACCCCCACAACCATCAAGGCCGGATTGCGAACCGGGGGAACCAATTATCTTGGCGACTCCTTCTCTCCAGACAAGATGTTTCCAGTTCATGTCACCAAGCTGTACGAGACCAACCCCAACACCGCCTCCAACTGGTCCGTATCAGAAGTCAACGGGCTTGAGGCGGGGGTGCAGTCGGGAGCATAACAATGGCACTGATTTTTATGGACGGCTTTGAGGGTGGCGACCTAAGCCTGTGGGACCTCAGCTATGGGGTGGCGATTATTGCGGCTCCCAGCGGCATGGACGGCTCTTATGTTTGTGACCTGAAAACCACGTCGGGGGGCCATGTTTCCAAGCGGTTTACGGCAAAATCGGAAATTTACATGGCCTTCAAGTACAAATTTGCCGCGGTCACAGAGCCATCCTACCAGCAACCCATTGTCACCTTCGTTAAGGGTGGAAACAAGCTGGCGTCGCTCATGCGCTCGTCTGGCACTCCACACACCCTCAATGCTGCCTTGGGCCTGGGAGGTACGTCGTTGGCCACTTCCACTACGGCCCCGGCTCTCAACAGCATTTACGACATCGAGATTCACTATAAGCCCCACGACACCGAAGGTATTTTTCAGGTCAAAATCAATGGGACCCTGGAGATCGACTTCACCGGCGACACTACCGCCGCCGATTCCACGGTGGACGGCGTGTACTTTGGGCAGTTTCCTGGGATCGGCTTTTTGGGGCAGATCGGCAACTTGGACAACGTGTTTATAGATGACGCCAACTGGATCGGGAGGTACTTGATTCAGAGGTTGGTCCTGGTGGATGAGGGAACGTATAGCGGCTATTCCGGGGCCTACACCGCTGCTGACGAGGTTCCCGCCTCCGACACCGATGCCCTGGAGACCAATGAGGCCGACATCCTTTCCACCTTTCCAACCGGCGACCTGACCGGCTCCATCGAGACGGTCAAGGCCGTCCAGGTTCAGGCGCGTACGGAATCAGAGGGGCCGGTGACTCCGAAAAACATCAAATTGGTCCTGAAGTCTGGCAACACGGTTTCCTTGAGTGGCGGCAAGCCGGTTCCCTATGGCGGCGATCCGCATAGCGTGGCCCACATTTGGGAAACCGACCCCAACGATAGCGGTGCCTGGAATCCTGATAAGGCCAACAACCTTGAGATCGGGGCGCAGTCTGCCTCATAGGGCGACATCATGGCGAATGATTTTACCCAGGACGGTTCCTGTCAGGCTCTATGGAGGTTTGAGAGCGGCTACCTCAGTGTAGATTCCAAGAACTCCAACAATCTTACCCTGAGCAACGTCCAGTCCAACGTCTCCACCTACAAGGAGGGCGGGGGCTGTGCCGACTTCGAGAAGGACAACTCCGCCTACTGCTCCATCGCCGACGGTTCCCTGTCGGCCAACTTCCCACTGAAAAACGGCGACAGCACCAAGACGGGGGCCATCGCCTTCTGGATTCGCCCCGAGTCGGCCCTGGCCGAAGGCTTAATCTGCGGTAAGTACGACACCGACAACAACAAGCGGTCTCTGGGCGTCTCGCTCACCACATCCTCAAGGCTTCGCATTTATTGGGGATACAACGGTGGGGCGAGCCAGGAATATTTTGATATTCCTGTCACCATCTCCGCCACCAAGTTCTACCACGTCGTTGTCAGTTTTGATGGGGTCAACAAGAAGCTGGCCGCCTTCGTCTGGGACGACACCAATTCCATTTTTTATGCCTACAAATTTTCCCCGGCCAACGAACTCAATGTTGCTGATTGCGACTGGACCATCGCCAGGAAGCCGGGGGCCACGCCCTGGTACTATGACGGCCTCATTGATGAGTTGGTCGTTTTTAACTCCCCCCAAAACCCCTTTGAGGCCAACTTGCTCCGGGCTGGTAACTACACCGGGGCGAACAACCTGGTCGTCACTAATGTTCAGGCATTGGCGGAGTACACCAAGGCCCCCAAACAGAGGGTCACGCAGATTATTGCCCAGGTCGCGTATCAGCTTACCGACCCCAACACCCACAATTATTATGGCCACATCGACACTGCGGTCGCCGTCTCTTCGACGCGGAATACCGAGATTGCCAGGAATGGCAATGTCACCGTCGAGATAACCACAAGCTGCAACTCCCTCTACCAGCCCCCCGGACAATTTGTTTATGACGGGGACATTGACATTGGGGTTACGGTCGAGGGCGCGTCCATTCACAACCGAGTTTACACTGGCAACGTCCCGGTGACAGTTACTCCGGGCGGAAGCTCCTGGTTTGCGACGCGGGCCTATATTGGCAACATCGAGATCGCCATTGAGCCGTCCTGCGGAGTCAGAATCCCCGTTACCGGCTTCGACCGAGATACCGGCTACGGCATCATCGACATCAGCTTTCTCTCCAATGACCCGCCCTTCTGGGTGTCTGAGGGTAATCTGGAGATTGCCCTTGACAACACCGCTTCCAAGTTTGTCCTCTACGCCGAAAGAAGTATGGCCGCGAGCGGCGGGGTTAAGGTTGGCGGGGCCGGGCTGGTCGCCATGCGCGAGCCAGACTTGGACGAAATTGTTGCCGAGGGCGGCCTAGAGGTCTCCGGCGGCTCCCCGGACTACGGGGATTCGGTTTACGAGTTCATCACCCCCGAGGAAGACGAAGACCTTCAGCGCGACGTGGTGGGGTCCGGCGGCCTGGTCTTCTCCGGCCCCGTCCTGCCGGTGGTGACCTTTGTTGAGACCGATCCCGCTGCCATTCCGACCCGCAACGTCGTGGCCAGTGGCGGGGTGGAGCTTGGCGGCGGGCAGAGCTACGCCTTTGCCCAGGCGCTCCAGAGAGACATTGTGGCCAGCGGCGGGGTGGTGGTCTCCGGGCCGTTCTCGCCGACGATAGAGCTTGTCGATGCCGACGACCTGGTGCTGGCGGCCTGCACCTCTCCGGTGGAGTTGGCAATCTCCGGCGCTCCGATTGTCACCTTCTTTACTCCCGAGACGACTCACACCTCCTGGCAAGAAGTTGCCCTTGTCCCCATTGATTACGACGGCCTCATCAAGATCGGCGGCGAGGCCCTGGTGGCAATGGTGGCCCCGGTCACGGTGGCGATTGTGGCCGACGGCGGCTTGGTGGTGGGCGGCGGACTGTCGGAGACGGCGGCGGGCGAGACCTGGGCCGCAACCGGGACCAAGCGGGAACCATCGCTCTATCTGAACTTCGTCTTCAATTCCTACGCCGTCCACAATGGAGTGGCCTATGGAGCCAAGGATGATGGCATTTACATCTTGGAGGGCACCACTGACAATGGCGCGCCGATTCATCCGGGGGTCCGGCTGGGGCCGACCAACTTCGGGAGCAACGGCTACAAGTTCATCCGGTCCATGATCTTGGAAGAGAGCGGCGACGACACCAAAGTTCGCTACCGGGCTATGGATACTGACAAGGAGTTTTACGTCGAGAAGGACCGTGACAAATTTGCCGGGGCCAGGGAGGTCTTGGGGCGGGAACTGATGGTCGAGATCATGGACTTTGACAGGCTCGGGGCCTGCAACATTTCGGTAGTGCCTCTGGCCAGGAGATAGGTATGCGTGACGAGGCCGCCAAGTGGAACCTGATGGTCAATCAGACGATGGGCAAATACGCCGACACCGTCCGCAACACGTTGAAGGAAAATGCCGGGCGGGGGGCCGACATGCCGGACGGCGAGACGCTGGGGCTTATCGTTGACCTGGCGCACGAGACCAAGAAAAACCTCACTGAAGGCAATGCCAAGATTTATAAGGAGGCCCGCGAGCGCATCCTGTCCCTCTTGGAATTGCTCAACAAGTTGCGCCTGGCCGCGGCCAAGCTGCGTCTGAAGGAATATCAAGAACACTGGCTGAACGACATGGCCATCGACCAGGCGGAGTTTGAGGCCCAAGTTGAGAAGAACCGGAACGACGTGAAGCGCCTGGAGGCAGAGATTGATGCTCGCACCGAGGCCCTTATCCGCCTCAAGGCCGACATCGACCACGAGCTTAACCTGCTGAAGATTCAACTGACCGAGGTGGAAAAAATCTCTCTGGGTAAGGAGATTGAACTGGTCAACGCCAAGGTGGCCACGGCCCAGGAACGCCTGAAGATGATCGACTACCTGCGGGCGGTGGTGGATTCCGACCGGCTGGTTATTGAGGCGGAGCAACTGAAGGCCGAAGCCCTGACCAGGGTGGTGGATGCCAAGGAGCGGGTGGTCGAGGTCAAGCGGGGCATGATCCCTGACTATGTTCGCAAGGCCGACGCCCGCAACCAGTTGGCTGAAGCCACGATCCGAGAGGCTGCTGACCGGGAAGCCCTGGAGATGTTGGGTTACGAGAAGACCGAGGTGGAACGGGCCAAGTACGACGGTCGCCACGACATCGCCGCCTTCCGTTTGAGCAATGAGTTGCCCACCCGGCGCTCAATCACTACCCTGGAGCAACTGGTTGAGGAAACCCGTCTGAGGAATCGCATCGGCCTTCAGGATGCTATGAACGAGACCAAGCGCAAGATTCTGGAAGCCAAGCGCCAACTGGAAGAGGACATGGCCCGGTTCAAAATCGACATTCAGGCAGCCCGCCGGGAAATCGACGTAGAGGCCATCAAGAAGCAGATGTCCCTGGAGGCTGGGTCTATTGCTTCGGGGGCACATGGGGCTGCCGGAGCCGCACAAGCTGGCGGCCAGGCGGCGGCCAACATCATGGAGGGGGCTGCGACGCAAACCAAGACCCTGACCTATAACCAGGATCACACCACGACCTCCACGATCACCTCAACCGCCAATATTCAGCGCAATATCTCCAAGTAGGGGGACACATGGACCTTGACAAGACCTTGGACCTGGTGGCCCTGCAAGGGCGGGCGCGAGAGCGCAACGAGGCCGTCTGGCAACTGGTTGACTGGAGTGGCCTGGCGTCCAGCCTTATGGGGTATGAGGGGGTCCTAAATCACACGCACCTGGCGACCATCGAGTCCTACCTGGCTATTGTGGACGCCGAAATGGGGACCAAGGAGTATATCTTGGCCGAAGAGGCGGGGGCGCAGTTTCGAGAACTGGAAAGTGAGCGCCAGATTTTTGACGCCAAGATGGACACGGAACGGCTGAAGCTCGCTATTAAGACCGAGACCGAGAACTATGCCCACCAGGTCCGGCTTTACGAGGCCGCCGTCAAGGACCTGATTATGGCGGCCAAGGAGTATGCGGGCGAAATCGAGCGGGAGCAGGTTGCCGTAGAGCAAGCCCGCCTGGAACTGGCCATCGCCAAGGAAGAGAACCAGGTCCGGCAACTGGACGCCGAGATTATTCTGGAGCAGTACAAAGCCGCCGAGACCCAGGTGGATATCGAGAAGGCCAAGTTGGAGGTCTCCAGGGCCGCGGTCCGACTGGTGCAGGCCCAGGTGGATATGCGGGAGGCCGAACTGAAGATTGTGGAGGCCGAACTGGAAGAGGCGATGTCGGTGGCCGAGGCTGCCACGCTCCGGGCCGACGTGGCCAGCATCCTGGCGGAGATCGTCACCAAGGGCCTTACGGCCATCAAGCTGGGAGTCGAGACCGCCGAAATCGAGATGCTGCAAGAAGTTGTCCCGAGAGAAGCCACTGACGAACTGGCCATCAAGCAGGCCGAAACCGGCATCTTGGAATTGAGCTTGGCCCACCTGCCCCGGATTCTGGAGCTACTGGCCCAGCTTTACGGCGAAGAGCTTGAGTATGAGCGTGACATTCGCTTGCTGGAGGGCCTGGAGCTTCCCCGGTGGATTTTCGACTTCGAGAAAAACATCACCGAGGCCGACCTACTTGATGAACACGCCAAGCGCATGTTGGCGGCGCAGTATCGGGCCATGCCTGCCGGGGCCAGGGCGCAGGGAGAAATCGCCATTGCCCGCGCTCATGCCCTGGTCAAGCAGATGATGGCTGCGGCTTCCGCCTCTGTGAAGCGCCAAGAGTCTCAGCAGACCATTAACGCCACGTACACCACCAGCAACCTGACTACGACGGAGCGGAACGAAACCTCCGACGAACAGATCAGTTCCGGGTAAGCCATGAGTGACATCTACGATCTTGATTCCGACTTTCCCGAGATGCCCTATTATGGCGAGGGTCAGGGAGATCGGGGCGACGTTGACGATGGCTCCGACCCTCTGGGATTAAGCGATGCCGAATCCATCTTGGAAGAGTGGGAGCGCGAAGAGGCGGAGCAATGGTGGGCCGAAAATGTAGGCCAAAGCGTTGCTCCCCCCGACGCTACTCGGCGGGTAATGGACGGCAGAGAGGTAGCCCCTCTGGGGGACCGCGGCAGCACCGTTCTGCAACGTATTGAGGATAGCCTGGATATGACCTGGTGGCTTTTCGACTCCGAGCCGGGCATGGATGACATTTACGACCGGGCCGGAGATTCCCTGGAGACCCTGACTGACCAGATGGGCTACCAGATTTTCCAGACCAACGACGGCAACCCCCGACTTTTTCAATGTCGCTTTGAGTTCTTGCGAGAAGGCGGGACTTTCAAGTACGACGGCAAGGATTCCTCCTTTTCCGGAGATGTCAAGGTTTACCTGGACTTCCTGACCGGCTTTCCCATCGACTGCATCGAGATCATGTTTATGGTGGCGCAGTACTCTTCTCTCTACACCCACGAGCAGATTACCAAGATGGACTACGGCAATGGTGCAACCCCGCCGGTTCCCGCCAGCTTCTTTGAGGGGTATGATCCAGACCGGATCATGGTGAATATCACCGCCATTGACCGGGAGATGTCCGGGGGCCAGTACTATGGGGTCCACTTGGTCAAGGGCTTGTCGGGAGCGCCGGAGCCGGAAAATATCAAGTGGTTTGCCCGGACCAACCTGGCGGCAGATGAGAAGTGGCCCATCCCTGGCGAGTTTGTGGCCCTTGGGGTTCGCATCATGCCGACCGACATTGGCGGCAATCAACAGACCTCTCCGTTCCTCTATGCGGGCAACTGGATCGACTCAGTTTACTATACCAGTGGAGAAATTGAAGAAGTTGACGATTCCGGGGAAACCCCCATATATACAGTTAAGTGGAGAAATCAACGGATTAAGATTCCTTCTACCGACTACGCCAAGTATTCCGTGGGGGATCGGGTCACGATTTTGAAGGACGTGGAGACCAGAAAACTTTCGCAGACCTGGGAAGATGCTGACAGCCTTGATCCACAGCCGGGGGTTTGGAGCATCGCCCCCATCATGTTTTACGGCATTGAGTACGGCGAATAGGAGCTTCGCATGGCCAAGAACAAGCTGGACCTCAAGGACCTCTCGAAAGATCAGAAGTTTCGCCTGGCTATGGAGGAAAAAAAGACGGGCGAGCGATTGAGGTTGGAAGCCATAAAGGAACAGGCTCGCCTGACCAGAGACGCCGCCAAGGACGAGATGACCACCCGCCGGACAATGGACATCGCTACCATGCGGCAAGAAAGCGCCGACCGGCGAACTCAGGAGCAGTACACTGAACCGAGACTCCAGGCGTTCCGGGCGCAAGATGAGAAGCGGAAAGACGCCGACTTCAAGGAAGAAGTTGCCAGGGTGTACGGCAGCGGCAAGGAGGGTCAGGAGGCTTATGAAAGGCTGCGCGACATGGCGCAGGCGGCTCCGGCGTCGGCTTCCCGAGAACTGGAGAAGGAGGCCGAACTCAATAAGATGCGGCAGAATTGGGCCAAAACTTCCGACCTCTATCAGCGCCAACTGGAATCTCGTCTGGGCCGCCCCTTGACCAGTGCAGAGGTGGGGCAGTTGGCCACTCCCTCCAATGAAACCATCTTGGCTGCCAACCGGGCCATCAGGACCCAGGAGTTTCAGAACTACAACATTGTTGATAGCGGCGAGCGCCTTCAGAGGGCTGACCGTGCCCGGCAGAATTACGAGGGTAACTTGTCAGCCCGGATGCACCTATTGGAGAAGAACGCTACCGGCGGGGGGATCGTCAAGATCGGTGGCGACAAGGATGCCGCCAAAATGACCCAGGCGGGCTACCGGCAGGTTCAGTCCGGTCCCGAGAGGGGTTCTTTTGTGAAGTATGTGGACGCCGGAGACGGCTATGTGGTGCGCCACATGTACCGGCCCTCCGAGACCAAGCCCGGAACTTACCTCCTGGCCACAAAGACCGATTGGGGGACCGACGCCCAACTGAAGCAGAAGCAGTTTGATACCGCCATGTGGGCCGATCAGCAAAAGACCAAGGGCGTGGCCAATGACAAGATCGCCGCCGGGATGGCGGAGCGCAACCACCAAGCATTTGTGGATATTGCCAAGAAGCTCATGCCCCGGCTGGACCCTGGAGTCTTTGACGCCGTAAAGGACGTTTCCGTCAAGGACCCCGGCAAGGCCCTGACCGCCCTCCAGGGCAAGGTTGACAAGATGGACGTGCCCTATGATCCCAAGCATGTCGCCCTGGCCCTTCAGGATATGCAGCAGCGGGGTATGCAAATCACCCCTCAAGTTGTTGACGAAATGTATAGCGGGACCCCGGAGGCCAAGGAAAAGGTGGCGACTTTTGCCCGCCAGTACTACGCCGGGACGGCACCGCCGATGGCCCCGGAAAGTTCTCCCCACTATCGACCAGAACTTGCTGAAAGGATGGCCGGGAGAAAACAGGACCAGAGCGTGTACGCCAAGGGGGATGAACTGGCCCAGGCCGGTGAGATTCAGAAGAGTCTCAATGAGGCGTTTGCCGGGGCCAAACCCCCTGACCTGGCCCCCAATCTGGCTGCCGCCAAGCCGGACACGGTGCAGTCGGTGAGCGGAACCTTGGGAAGTCCGGGGCCGACGGCGCGGGGAATCTTGGGGCAGCCGGGTCCCACGGCCACCGGCGTCTTGGGTGAGTCGGGACCGACCGCCACCGGAACGCTGGGCAGTCCTGGCCCCACGGCAAGCGGCGTCCTGGGGGAACCAGGGCCAACGGCAACCGGGGTTTTGGGCGACCTGGCCCCCAACAAGATGAGTTCTCCGGGTTCTGCGGTCAGCGGCACTCTGGGGCCGAAACTGGAAGCCCCCGAAGCCAAGGAGCCGCAGGCCGGTAGCTTCAACAACCTTAGAGACCTGGCCGCGGATTTGGGCAAGAACTTGACCAGCTATGCCGCCGGAGCCAAGTTTGTCGAGTCGCATCGCAACGAACCGATCTAAGGGGAAAAAATGGCTTACCCTTTTGACGACGAGCCAAAAAAAGACAACCTGGCCCTGGCCGACATCTCGATGTTCAAGTCGGAGCCGCTGTCCCAGCCCGAAGCCGAACCCCCCAAGCCTGCCCTGGCCGACCTCAACATGGTGTCCAAAGAGGCCCCGCCGGTGGAGAAGAAGCCCACCGCCTTTGACTTGGGGGTGACGTTCAACCCGGCCGCGGCCACGGCTCCGGTGCCCAAAGAATTTGAGACCCGCATGGACCTGGCCCGGATCAAGGAGTTCCGGCAGGATCAACAGTCTCAAGAGGCTCCTGACCGGGGACCTCTGGGCGAACTGGCCGCCAGCCTGGGCCGGGGCGCTGCCAACATCTTGGTGGAATCTCCCCTGGTGTTGGGCCAGTGGGGAGCCAAGGCATTGGGGGCCGAAGAGACCGCCAAGTCCCTGGACCCCTACATTGAATCGGTGAAGGCCATCCAGGAAACCCAAGCCCTGCGTCCCGGCAAGAAGGCTGAGGCCGGGCCGGAAGTTGAGCTTGACAAGACTTTCAGTGACCCGCGGGCCGTTCTGGGGCAAATCAAGGAGAACGTCTCCAATCCCTATTTCTGGCTCTCCAAGGTACCGGAGGCGGGAATGTCCTGGCTGCCCATCATTGGCGCTACCAAGTGGGTGCGCTGGGTGGGGCAGGCGGAAAAACTGGTTGCCGGAATGGAGGCCGCCCAGGCGGTTGGCGCTACTGCGAAGGCGGCGGAGTTCGCCAGCAAGTTGGCCAGGGTCAGCAAGTTGGCGGAGACGGCGGGCTACGCCACCGGCATGGCAATGGAAGCCGCCGACCAGGCCGGACGCCTGCGGGATTGGGAACAGAAGACTGGCAAGCGGGTGGATTGGGCCACACAGGTTGGCACCGTCCTGGGGGCCGGGGCGCTGGCCGGGGCCTTGGAAAAGGTTGGTCTCGACAAAGTGACCAAGCTGTTCGAGGGCAAGCGCGGTGCGGCGACCGTGATGAAGATACTGGACACGGTGGCCTGGGAAGGTGCAACCGAAGGCGCACAAGAGGTCATCCAAAACGCCGCCGAGAAGTACGGCTACAACTTGGACAAGAAGTTGACCGAAGGCGTCGTCGAGGCCGTCCTGATTGGAGCCGCCCTTGGCGGGGCAGGCGGAACTATGGCCAAGGCGAAATCGACGTGGAATCAGTTGTTGAGTGGGGCAAAATCTGAACAGGGCGACGTTACGGCGGCCCCCGTCACCACGACTCACACCGATAACTTGCAACCCACCGCGGAGGCCGGGGCCGACATCACCGCTCCGGCGACTCAGGCAACTCCCGTCGAGAAGACCTCCGGCGAGAACGCTCCCCTCTCTTCCACCAGTGAGGGCCTGGACAACTTCATTAATGCCCCGGTGCCCGAGCAGCCCGGCGGCCCGCCTCCCCCGGTGGAGACCGGGACCGCTCCGTCTCCCCCTCCTGCTCCAGCACAAGATTTGGACCCCGATAAGTTTGCCCGCGAGTGGCTGACCAAACAGCCCGGCGGCCCGGCGTCGATGACTTCCTTGATTCTCGAGTACGCGGAAGCCAAGGGTCTCGCCAATCTGGATGCGTCTCACGAGATTCTGCCGATTCTTGAGGCGATGGAAAAGACCGGCGAGTTGAACCTGAAAGACGTTGCCAGGGAAGATGGAGAGTGGGGCGACACCATGCTCACCTTCACGCCTCTGGGTTCGGTCGCGACTACCGAAAAGGGCGAGGCCGCAGAGGCCCCCAAGCGGGAGCCGGTGTCGGTGGGCAAGACCGCAGAGGTGGTCACGTCTCAGGGGACCAAGGCCGACACGCAATATCAGGTCTATGACATCAAAGACCTTATCGCCTCTCACGACAGCGGGTTGTTGGTAAATCCCGACTACCTCAAGGAGTTGCAACCCCGAGACCGGAAGCGGGCTGAAACCGAACTTCTGGTGGGTCGCATTGCCAGCGCCCCCGATCCCGAGCAGTTGGCCGAAAACCGCATGGCCTCCGATGGCGCTCCCATTGTCGGCTCCGACATGATGGTGGAGGCGGGCAATGGCCGGGTGATTGGCATGAAGCGGGCCTACGAGCGGGGCACGGCCCAGGCGTACAAGCAATGGCTTGTTGATAACGCCGACAGGTTTGGCCTGGACCCCAAAGCTATTGCTGCTGTAGAGCAACCACTGATGGTTCGGATGCGGACCACTGAGGTTGACCGGCCCAAGTTTGCCCGAGAGAGCAACATGGCCTCCGTGACTGCCATGAGTCCGGCGGAGCGGGCCAAGTCCGACGCCCAGGCCCTCATGGACAACAAGTTGCTGGACTTCTTTCATACCGACGACGACAACCGGATCGACACCAAGGATAACAAGAGCTTTGTCCGGGCCTTCCTGGGGCGCGTTGTCGGCAAAGCCGAACTCAACTCCCTGTTGGACTCCAGGGGCGACATCAGCAAGGCGGGCCTGGATCGGATTCGTGCAGCCGTCTTGTCGGCGGCCTACGGCGAAACCGGAGTCATCGAAAAGCTTCTGGAGGACACCAACGACCAGACCAAGAATATCTCCCACGCCCTGATGAAGACGGCTCCGCATGTGGCCAAGATCAGGTATCAAATCCAAAAGGGCGAACTGCATGACCGGAGCATGGACAACGAGTTGGCAGAGGCCATGCGGATTCTCCAGAAAACCAGGGAAGCCAAGGGCAACCTGGCCGACTCCATCCGGCACATTGAGTTCATGGATGAGGTCGATCCTCTGGTCAAGGAGTTGCTGAACGTCTTTCAGGCGCACGGCAGGGCCAGGAACCGGATTGCCGCGGTCATCACCAATTACTACAACATCGTCGGGGCATTGGGGAATCCGAAGCAGGGCGAGATTTTTGGCCCGGCAGAAATCATCGGCAAGCCCGAGATTCTGGTTAAGGCCATTGAGATGATGGAGGCTGAGTATGCCCAAGAAACAGAACAAGTACCAGGTGAGGTTCCTGAAGCCGAATCCCGAGGGGATGAAGCTGCTGGACAAGATATTGGCAGAAAGCCAGAAGAAAAAGCAGGAGCAGAACAAGGGGAAAGTGGTACTCTCCGAGAAAGACGTGCCGAATACCAAGCATTAAAACCCTCCAGTGCTACCCCAACTCCTACATCCGAGAATTTAATAGCCGAGCCAACAAAACCTCTGGGCAGCAAACCCGTCCCTCTCAGAAAAAGCAATACCATAAAGGATTACCTGGAAGCCACCGATGAGGCCGGAGTCGCATTTGAAAGCGAGAAGGCTGAGGTTCGGGCTATTGAGAAGGCTGCTCGTGAGGTCGAAGCCGCCAACCAGGGCGGCAAGTCTAACGTCCAAGAGAGCATCGAGGCGTGGCGCTCTGAGGTGGCCAAGGTCTATCACCAACAGAAGTACGTCAATCTGACCGGATATCAAATCAAGGGGCCGGAAGACCTGGCCGACTTGATGCAGATATACCGGACCCCCAAGAAAGAAATCCTGCACGTCGTTTACGCCGACGCCGACAGAAACATCCTGGCCCACAACGCCATGACTTCCGGGGCACTCTCCTTTGTCTCCGTGGGGGACATGACCAAGTTCATGCACCGGGTCCAAAAGACGGCCAATAAGTTGGGGGCCGCCAAGGTCCACGTCATGCACAACCATCCCTCCGGCGACCCCAGCATGTCCCTTTATGACAAGAAGTTTGCCAATACCCTCAAGAACGGTTCCCAGCTTCGCACCAAGATCACCGGGCTGGGAGACCTGATGGGCGACTTCCTGGTCATTGACCACGGCACCTTTACCCACTTCAACTACGAGACCGGGAAAGAGGCGCAGGGGTCCTACCAGGTGCGCCGGGCTGACGGCTCCAAGGCTGACAACTGGATGGACGAGCGCATGACCGCGGATGCCAAGACCCTGGCCATGATGACCCAACACCTAAACCTGAGCGCCGACCAGGTGGCCCTGGTTTACCTGGACCTGAACAATAACATCAACGGCTGGTCGGTCCATCGGGCCAACATCATGGAGAAGAGTCAGGACAGTTTGTTCAATGTCTTGTCCCAACAGGCCAAGGCCCACGACACCTCCAGAGTGGGGATTCTGTTCGGCAGCCGGAGTGATTTTGCCAGGTTTGACGGTAGGTCTCTGCGCGAGAGATGGGCTCTGGGTGATTGGGTTTATGACGCCATCTCGCCGGACCGCGAAAGCTTGCGGCAACGAAACCCGATTATTTTTGGACCGTCGGTGAAGACGAAGAAGCCTGTCAAAACTGCCGCGGCGGTATTTGCCCCGGAACCTAAGGCTGAGTTCGGGTCGAACCGGGATGACATTGACGCCTATAAAGATGACAAGGTGGCCGACACCCGCAGCCCCAAGACTACCGGGGCCAAGCGGGCGAAGGAATGGATCGTCAAGCAGTTCAACGCCTTTTACGAGAAGTGGATTGACGCCTTCGTGGCCATCGAAGACCTGAGCGATTGGGTCGAATTGCAGGCCAAGCAGGACCAGAACACCCGGATTCCGGGGCGGCATGTAGCCCTTCCGACTGGCCAGATTCCCAAGTACTCCCTGGACGCGGTGCGAGGCAAGGCCGCCGGGTGGGTCGATCAGGCCATCAAGGGCGAGGGCGTTTTTTGGGACGACATGGTTGAGGGGGTGGAAACCCTGAAGGTGCAGGAGCTTGCTTTACAAGCCCGGCAAGAGTTTATCGACAAGGGCAAGGTGAGCGCCGACACCAAGGAGAAGCTGGACAAAGAGCTTGCCAGAAAGTTCTTTTCCGGCGGCCCGCCGGTCAAGGTGGGCGACAGCCTGGTAAAGACCCTGGAGCCACTGAATGAACTGGCCAAGCGGCGCGAGTTTGGGCGGGACCAGGTTTACTCTGACCTCTTCGATGCCCTGATGGTCGCCGAGCGTGACATCGAACTGGCCGCCCGCGGGAACATTAAGGGAGTGGATGAGGCCCGGAGCCGCCAGGTCATTGACGCTCTCAAGGCCGAGTACGGGGCCGACTATAAAGTGCTTGAGGATACCGCCGGGGCCGTGCGGGACTGGATTGACATGGCTATCCTGCAACCCCTGGTCCGGGTGGGCCGCCTGAGCCAGCAGACCTACGATCTTATCAAGGCCAGCAACCAGTTTTATGTGCCCTACTTCCGGCTCATCGAAGAGATGTCCGAGCGCGAACACGTCCCCTCCACGGTCAACATCATGGAGGTCCGCAACATCCCGGTCAAGGAAATCAAGGGGTCCGAGAAGCAAATCCTGCCGCCCCTGGACATGATTCTCTACCTGACCTACAACGTGGCCAATATCTACGCCAGGGCCAAGACGGCCAAGACCCTCATGGACCTGCCGCTCTTCATGGATGAAACCGGGATCACCATTGAGGCCCCGAAGTTTCATCCCCAAGAAGTTCAGCTACGGCAGGCCGTTGACAAGCAGTTGCGGGAAGGGCTGACCAAGGTGGCCAACAGCCTGGGGGTGACGGTGGATTACACTACCCGTCACCGGAAGCTGGGCCGCCGGACGCTGGGGGCCTACCTGAAGGCGACGGGGGCCAGCCAGAATACCACCGACCAGATTATGATGCTTTTCGGCTCCACCGAAAAGACGCTTTCCCACGAGCTTGGCCATGTCGTTGATGACAAGTTCGACCTCCAGAGCTTGCTCCTGAAGGACCCTGTAACCCGGAAAGAGGTGCGCCTGGTTGCCGATCAGCGCGCCGGGGCGACACCCAATAAGGCGTATCACAAGTACGTGCGGAGCCGCCCGGAGCAAGTGGCGGAATTTGTCTGCCGCTACCTCACCGCCAAAGACCTCTGCCGGGCCGTGGCCCCCCAGGCGACCGCCAAGCTGGAGAAGCTGTTCGGTCTTGTCCCCGAACTTCAGCCGCTCCTGACCATGATGCCCGGATTCGAGACGGGAACCATGACCATCGAAGATCAGGTTTGGGTCCGGTCTCCCTTCCCGCCCAAAGAAAACTGCATGTTGGTTTACGACAACGGCTTGCCCAAATGGGTCAAGCTGCCGCCCGACGTGTACCGGGCCTGCATGGCCATGACGCCCGCCGAGGTGGATGCCGTGGTCAAGCTCCTGGCGGCCCCGGCTAACTGGCTCCGGGCCGGTGCGGTGCTGAACCCCGAGTTCTCCGCCCGCAACATTCCGAGAGACCTCATGGTGGCCAAGCTGTTCTCCAAGCATGGCTTCAAGGTAGATCAATGGCTGGTAGATGCCTACAACCTGGCCACCGGCGACGAGGCGACGCGGAAGCTTTACCACCAGTTCGCCGCCGGGTCCGGGGTGTTTGCCGATCAGCCCCACTCCATGCAAGATGTTGCCAAGATCACGGCGGATGACATTAAGGGCGTCAAGAAGCCCTATATCGTTTACGCCAACCCCATCAAGGCGTACCAGATCATCCTCCACTACCTCAGAGAAACATCGGGGGCCAGCGAAAACGTAACCCGGTTCAGCCTCTACCGACAAGCTATTGACAGGGGGGCCTCCCATGTCGAGGCGATTCACGAGGCCCGCCGGACGACCCTGGACTTCAACCGGCACGGTGCAGCCCAGGCGGCCCGGATGATGGGCATGATTATCCCCTTCTTTAATCCCTCTCTCCAGGGTGTTGACAAGGTGTTTCACGAACTGGTCAGCCCCAAGAACCCGCGGCGGGGGGCGGCCTGGTTCAGAGTGATGACCCACATCACCCTGCCGTCGATTGTGCTATGGCTCTTGTTTCACCGCGACAAACGGATTCAGGAGCTTGAAGATTATGAGAAAAACTACTTCTGGCACATTCCTCTGGGGAGCGATGGGCCGATCCTCCGCATCCCGAAGCCCTTTGAGGTGGGTATTCTCTTTGGGTCCATGCCCCAGAAAATCTTTGACGCCGCTGTGGACAAGGACGCCGACGGAATCAAGACGGCCCTTGGGGCGGCCCTGGACGCCCTCACGCCTTCGCCGATGCCCACGCTCATGCGCCTCTTCGTGGAGTCCCGCTCCAACTACAACTTCTTTACAGAACGGCGCATCGAAGATCAGGCCCAGCAGCAGCTACCGCCGGAGTTGCGGGGCAAACCATGGACAATGGAGCTTTCCAAGGCATTTAGTAAGCATATCGGCAAGCACTTGGACATTTCCCCGGCAATGTTCGAGCATTGGGTGCGGACCCTTGGGGGCGGTCTCTGGGCCAACTACATGCTCCCGACTGCCGACCTGACTCTTCGCAAGATAGGAGTACTCGAGGATATCCCGAAACCCAAGGGCGACCTGCTCAACGAGATTCCCGGCATCCGGGCCTTCTTCTCGCGGATGCCCACCGGGCACCGGTCGAAATCGGTCAATGACTTTTTCGAGCGATACGGGGCAGTCATTCAGGCCGACCAGGGCTGGAAAAAGCTCTGGAAGGATGGCGACATCAAGGCCGCCAACGAGTTTCTGAAAGATCATCCCGAGGCTATTTTTGCCAAGGTGGCCCATCGGACCATGAAGGAGATGGGTGATATCCGGTCGGAACGAACCAAGATTTACCAGAGCAATACCCTGTCTCCCGAGAGCAAGCGGAAGGCTTTGGATCGCCTGGACGACCGCATGATGACCCTGGCCAGGTCTGCGGGAACTTACATGAATCCCGATATTGCGAAATCTGTCACACTACCGGCCACTCGTACGATTGACGGTGCAATGGATATCAAACAATATTATGAGAGAATCTCTATACCTACATTTGAGAAATACCAGGAGATGAAGGGCAAGCTGCCGAAACTGGCCGACATGTCTGACACCGACAAGCGAGACAAGATGTTGCTGGGAGAGATCAAGCAGGAGATGAAAGACTTCCTGCCTCTTCAGAAAAAGCCTGAATCCACCAGGCCGACCCGCCCGGATAGCATCTACGACAAACCTACCCGCAAGGAGCGGGCCGAATGGCAGCAAACCTATGGCCCCGGCGCTCGTGTCAAGAAGGGCCTGGCGACCGGGTTTAGGCTGAAGCCTGAGAAGGAGACCGAATAATGCCCAGCCTGGATGAACGCATTTTCCGCAAGAAACTCACCTTCGCCTTCGGGGCCACAGACCAAACCCTTGAGCAAGATATTGCCGTAGAGGGTGAAATCACCCAGATACACGTCATCCTGCCGGAGTTCACCACGGCTGAAACCGCCGTGTTGACAATTCTGGACGAGGACGATCTGAAGGTGTACGAGAGCAGTGCCATTACTGACAATGGGGCGACCGTCATTGACGCGACTCGTTATGCGGCCAACAGGCAGACGGTCAAACTGGCCCTCAATGCGGCCGCGGGAGGCACCGGCGCAAGCGCCACGGTGGTAATCTACGGCAAGGGCATCGGCTAATTGCCGCGGCCAGGGAGGGCACATGAATGGAAAGGAGCCAAGTACATGAGGCTTTTGGCCAGCACCTAACCATCGACGCCTACGGTGCGCCCCAGGATCGCCTGACCGACCTGGACCGCATCTACGAATTTCTCGACATCTGCCCCAACATCATCGGTATGACCAAGATCATGCCGCCCTACGCCTTCAAGTACTCGGGGAAGGTCCCAGAAGATTGGGGCCTCTCCGGGTTTGTCTTGATCGCCGAGTCTCACATCAGCATCCACACCTTTCCCGAAAAGGGGTATCTCTCCATCGACATCTTCTCGTGTAAGGAGTTCAACTGCCATCTGGCTGGCGACTTTGCGCGTCGCATTTTCGGATTCACCCGGTATGAAGACCGGGTTTTTGACCGGGGCCTGGAGTTTACGCGAGACGTTGCCGCAGTCACCGAACACCTACGGGGCGAGCGGCTGGTTATGGAGGTGTCTTAATGGAGATGATTCACCCTCACGACCTGTTGGTCTTGAAGCTCATCGCCAGCTTGAACGCCGTCCTGCTGACGGCCCTGGCGGCCCTGTTCGTCTACATCTGGCGCAACCATCTGAAGGCTACTAACGATATCCGGGCAAGCGTCTACAAAATTGTGGAGACCCAGGCGGCGTGCCAAAAAGAACTCCCCAAGGAGTTTGTTGCCACCACCACCTACAAGGCTGCCGTTGCCAAAATCTTTGAGAGGCAGGATGAACTGCGGGAGATCTTACCGCGGGAGTATGCCCGACAGGACGAGTTTGACCGGCTAATGACGGTCTGGGCCGAACTCGGCCGCGACCTGAAGGACCGGATTAACAATCTGGACAGCCGCATAACCATTTTGACACAAGGAACCAAGACATGAAGAGACAGGTTTTAGAGTTCGGCTCCACCGGGGAAGCGGTGCGAGAGCTTCAGGCTCTTCTGGGAATTGACATTGATGGCGATTTCGGCGAGCAAACCGATGCCGCTGTCAGAGAGTTTCAGGAAGATCGCGGCCTGAAGATTGATGGTGTTGTGGGCGACAAGACCTGGGCCGCCCTGGAGGCCGGTGAAGATCAACCGGAACCGGAGGCGACTGAGGGTGAGGTGGAAATCTCCCCGGAACTGGTCGCCAAGATGTTTCCCCGAGCGACCCTCCGAGCCAACATCGAGAAGTACCTGCCGCACATAATGGACGCCCTGATTGAGACCGGCCTGGATGACACCGACATGGTGGTCATGGCCTTGGCCACGATCCGGGCGGAGTCGGCTGGCTTCGTTCCCATCTCCGAGTTCAAGAGCAAGTGGAACACGGACCCCGGCGGGCGACCTTATGGCCGGTACGATTTCCGTACTGACCTAGGTAACGGAGCCGTGGGCGACGGGGCCAGGTATAGGGGGCGGGGTTTTATCCAACTGACCGGCAAATTCAACTACCGCAATTACGGCAAGAAGTTGGGGATAGACCTGGTGGCCAATCCCGAGATGGCCAATGATCCGTCGATTGCCGCCAAGCTCCTGGCGCTTTTCCTGAATAACGGCGAAGCCAGGATTCGGAAGGCTATCGAGAATGACGATCTGGCCGCGGCTCGCCGGTATGTCAATGGCGGGAGTCACGGTCTTGCCGAGTTCACCGAAGCCTTCCGCATTGGACAACGTGTTTTTGGATAAGGAGGTCTTATGGCCAAGAACAGGCGCGTGTCATCCGGGGGACTGTTCTCTCAGATGTTCACCGATCCCGGCTCCGGGGAGTTCTCTGCTTCCCGGTTCTGCACCATCATAGTCTCTGTTTTTTTTCTCCCACTCAACGCCATATTAGTGATGGTTGGGAAGGAACCAATACCGTGGGAAGCCTTGGAAAAGGTTCTCATGGTGGTCGGCTCCGTTTACGGCGTCAACTCTGCGGCCAATGTGTTGTCCAAGGTGCTGGGCAAGGGCGGCGAATCTTAACCCGGAGGTGACAGGTGAGATTTCTGGCCAAGCACATCGACTACTCCCCCGACAAACCCATCAAGATCGTCGCCTTCTCCGACCTGCACATTGGCCACGCCGAACACTCACTCAAGTACTTGCGGAAATTCCTTCAGCCACACCTGGAAGACCCTAACACCTACTTCCTGGGCCTGGGGGATCACATCGACTGCATCATCCCTTCCGACCTGAAACGATTCGACATGACCACCATTCACCCGGACATGCGCCAAGACCTCCGGGCCGGAGCCTTGCTGGACCTCCAGGTGGAAGAGTTCTGCCGGGTGTTTGAGCCGATCCGCGACCGGATCATCGGCCTGACAATGGGCAATCATGAGGCCAACATCCTGCGGCGCTACGGGACCGACTGCCATGCCCGCATCTGCGACCGGCTCCGGGTGGAAAACCTGGGGTACTCGTTTCTGATGGTGTTGGTCTTGAGGATGGCCAACCCGAGAGGCCGGGTCCGCACGGTGAGACTCTTCGGACACCACGGCTGGGGTGGGGCCTCCCGTACTCAGGGCGGGCAGGTGACAAAGTTCGCCAGGGCGATGGAGCAATGGGACGCGGACGTGTACCTGTTCGGCCACTCCCACGATCTCTGGTCAAAAACAATCCCCCGAGTTGGAGTCAACAATCGGGGGAAGGTGGTACATCGAGACATTATCGTCGCCAACACCGGGACGTTCAAGAAGACCCTCAATCAGTTGCCCATACCGTCATGGGAAGAGACTAAGGGGTTCCCGCCCCGGATGTTGGGCGGCGTGGTTCTGGAGATTCAGCCGGAGGTACATGGCTGGGTGAAGATGAGCGTCAAGCAGTAGGTTCACTTTTTGCGACGAAACATGAACCACCAACATATCCAGGTCCCCACCACCATGCCTGCGCCATAGCAGGCCAGAAGGATGATCGTACTATAGTTGCCTTCCATTATGACCCTCCGTATATCTTCTCCACCGCGTCGATAGCTTCCTCCAGGGCCACCAGGGGGCCGTCCAGTTTATAGAGGCAGCGGTCGGCATACTCCATGTTGTCAACCATAATGAAGATATGCCGGGCGGCATCCCGCAACTGCTTAATCTTCGCTTCCCGGCAGTCGCAGGCCCGGTGGTGGGTCACGCAATAAATTGCTGGGTCTTCCATATTGTTCTCCGTTTGGGGACCGGTGGCCCGGACTCGAACCGGGCGACTCTGTGCCTCCCTGGCATCTCTCTCCACCCCTGAGCTACACCGGCCACATGCAAATTGCAAATTTAGGAACCTTGACTATGCCATTCATTCTGTTATAGAGGGATTCCCGAAAAATGGTAGTGGCCGCCCCGTTCGGACTTCTGCCAATAAAATGCCCAAAATAGCGTCTGCTTCTCCAGGGCCATGACTACCATTTCGTTCCCGCTCCACCCGCCGGTGTGCAACTCAAGCTTGTCGCCTTCCAGTTTGGCCCAATCATCCCAATGCCAGAGATTAACCACGTACTCGGCAAGCTCTCGCATTTTGCCGTCGGCGGGGAATTTTTCAATGTGCTGAAGCTCTTCTTCGGTTGGGTATCCGTCTTGATCCGGCATAACTTCCTCATATCATAAGTGTTCCTTGGCACCCATCCTTGACCCACCTTTCGGGGTCGGTATAGGTTGGCGGCTGGGAGTCTCGACCTCCAGAGTTTTTCACCTGGGGCTGGTGCGTAGGGGGCACGATGGCGCTCTGTCCATCTCCTGTGCCCCGCCCCCTACGGGGCTTTTCTCCTGGCCCTGACAAGTCCCGCTTGCCCGCAGCCGCCAAATCTGCATCTTCTTTTTTCAGGTACGGCCAGTCCGGCACTCCGCAAGGGTGAGGGGCCTTGAACCACCTTTTCTCGGGACACCGCTTCATAAAGATTATCTTCTTGCTGGCCTTAAGGCAATACCTTGCTCGGACCTTGCCGGGTGTGAGAGTGGCATGTTCACAGGGACCGGCAAGGCAGGTGAGTTGGGCCGGTTTGTCGGTCATTTTGCAGTAAGATCAACAAAGCGACCGCCGATGACCACGTTGGGGCCAAAGATCAGGTCCAGTTTTCGGTAAATGTCGTCCAGCTTTTTCTCGATGGCCTTGAGCCGGTCTTCCTGGCTAACCTCTTGGACCAAGGGCAACTGTAGCGCCCTACCGTCAGCCCGCAATGGCCAAGTATGTGCTGATGCTGGCATTTGGTCCTCCCTACCATTTGACATGGCGGCTGATTACGTAGGCATCAGGTTTCTCCCAGGTCCTCTTGGTGTTGACCAGGTGCTTATCGTGTGCTGCCTGAATAAGCTGGTCGGCAGATATCCCGGCGTTCCGTGCCGCCCCGAGCAATAGAATTAAGCAGTCGGCGTACTCCTCCGGGTTATAGGGATCATTAAGAACCTCAAACATCTCTTCGGCCATGTGGGTGAGGCAACTGACATGGTATTGTGTTTGCCGAAGGTTTCGTCTTGCCATTTTCCGACACGCTCTTGTAGCTCATTCAGGTCCAATGCTCTTCTCCTTGGAGACCACTTTGGAGACACCCCCCACTTTTCGATTCATAAAAACCCGCATAAAACCTACGTTTTCGCGCAAGGTATAAGTGTCTCCAGTAGCGGCAAATTTTTGATTATCCTATAGAATTTATTAAGCATTTTCCTGTGGCAAAACCGCCTGAAAATCCGCGTGTCCCCAGTTCGATTCTGGGCCCCGCCACCACCGTACCCATAAGCTGACATCACCCCTGCCGACCCCACCCCTCAACGGATACCTTTTTCACCCCCTGCCCCCTTGTGGGACTCTCTCGTCATTATCCTTGCCCCCTGCCCAAGCCCATGCATGCCCTTCAATGGATGCCACTGCGTCTTTCGACCCTCAAGCCTGGATAAATCACCCCGCGGGCCCAAACCAGATGTCCCGGGCCTAGGGCGCGAAGAAGGCGGGAGGCCCCAGTCCCCCCGCCCTCTCCTCACAATCCCTTCCAGGGTTGGGGGAGGGGTACGGGGGCAGGGGCCCTAATCCTGTTCTCTTCCCCCCTGGTTCCTTTCGCCTTTCGTCTTTCGCCTCTTTTCCCCCTCGCCCCGGCCGCGTCGAAAAAAGACTTCCCAAATGTATCTGCGTATGACATAGTTCCAGTCAGAGCGTCTAGTCTAAGCTCCTGCTTTCCATACGATAAATCGACATCAATATAACTGCGTGCACGCCGCTAGGCCAGAACCCGAAAGGCTCATCCATGCACAATCTCATGAAATTATGTCAATACCTCTCGCTTGCCGCCTGCCGCGCGTTGGGTCCCCTCCATTACCTGAAATACCTCTCAGCTTTTCTAAAAAATATCTTCAACATCTACACCTCCAAAGACTTGAAACCCGTGGACCGGGCCATGGCCTCCTGCACCTCTTTTTCATATCGGGGCAAGTCTTTTTTCTACGACTGCCAATACTGTGACGAGAATTTCTTCGACGGCACCTACGCCTTCGGCGGCATCAGGGAAATCATCATCAAAGACTGTTACTTCAAATTCCATCATCGGAACATTTACCCTGAGATCAAAACCGTCATCGACCTGGGCGCCAACCGCGGCCTGTTCTCCACCCTCATGACCACCACCGCCGACCAGATCATCAGCGTCGAGGTCCTGCCGGAACTGATCCCCCTCATCCGCCACAATTTAGACGCCAACGCCTTTCGGAACTATTCCCTGCATAACTGTTTCATCGGGGCCGGCGGCGATTGCGACCGGATCAAGGATAAGACCATCTCGATGCACGACTTATTCGCCGTAAATCATCTTGACTCGGTCGATTTCCTCAAAATCGACATCGAGGGCAGCGAATTCGCCCTGTTCGAACACCCCGACTGGCTCGAGAAAGTAAAACATCTGTCCATGGAGGTGCATCCCCACCATGGGGACCCCCAACTCATCCTGGACGCCCTCCAACACCATAACTTCCATTATCTCGGGGTGACGGCCAATTTCCAGCCGACCACGACTCCCCAACAGATCGATCTCTTGTACGCCTCCCGTACCGGCGTTTTAACCTTGCCCGGATAATTCACCCCGCGGCCCACCCCCCGGCGGCCCGGACCCGAAGCACGTAGCGGGCGGGGAGCCACCGGCCCCCCGCCCGCTACGCCCAATATCCCTCCTGGGTTTGGGAGAGGGGGCAGGGGTCTGTGACCCCTGCCCCCCTCTCCCAACATCAGTTTCCCCTCTCCCTCACCTCCTCCATCACCCGCTCCAGCTTCTCCCCCAGCACCGCCATGGAGTGGTGCCGCTCCACGTACTCCCGCCCCCGCCGGCCCAGCTCCCGTCTCGCCGCCGCCGGCATCTGGTACAGCTCCCGGATGGCCCCGGCCAGGGCGGCGGGATCGCCCGGGGCCACCGTCAGGCCCGCCCCGGCCTCCTGAACCGGATTGTTGGCCGCCTTGGACGCGAAGACGATGGGTTTGGCCGCCGCCAGGTAATCGAACAGCTTGTTCAGACTGATGCCGTAGCGGTACAGGCCCAGGTCCTTCAGCCCCGCGTACAGGACGTCGGCCCGGCCCATCGCCGCCGGAATCTCCGCCTTGGCCACCGGCGGCCGGAACTCCACATTGCGGATCCCCGCCCGGCGCACCTGCTCCGCTAACCGGGGGCGTTCCGGGCCCTCACCCGTCAGCACCAGTTTGATCTCCGGGCAGTCATCCTGGAGGTACTTGGCCGCCGCCACCGCCACCCCCAGATCGTTGGCCGTGCCCATGGCCCCGAAATAGCCCACCGTAAAGGTCCCGGACCCTCCCCCGTTGCCGCCGTCGGCCGCGGGCCGGGGAAAATTCTCCAGATTCACCCCGTTGGGGATGCAAACGATCTTCTCCCGCGCCACCCCCTGGGCTTCCAGATACTCGTGCGCCCGCGGCAACAGCGTGATGATCCGGTCGGCCCGCTTATACAGATAGCGCTCCAGCCCCCCCAGCACCAGCACAAAGGGATGCCGGCGGGACACCCCCAGGTCGATGAGGGTCTGGGGCCACAGGTCCCTGACCTCCATCAGGAAGGGCACCCGCCACCGCCGGGCCAGCCGCTGGGCGGTTAACACCGCGAACAGGTGCACCGAGGACCCCACGATGATATCGGGCTTCTCCAGGTCCGCACTCACCGCCGCCCGGTGGGCGTTGACGGCGTAGGACAGCATGTTGACCACCCGTCGCCCGTCATGGTGCACGTACGGAGTCGTCTTCACCCACACGAATCTGATGCCGCCGACCTCTTCTGTGACAAAACACCCGTGGGGAAATCTCTTGGTCTCGATTCTGCCCTTATGGCTAAAGCTCGAGGCAAAAATCGTCACCCCGTATCCCCGCTGCCGCAGTTCCCGGCCCAACTCATAATGCCGGGTCCCCCCCGGCCGGTCGGGAGGGATGGCATAATGATTGAAAATCCACAGATTCCCTTTATTCATGGCCTCTCTTGGAGTATTTCACCAGCTTGGCCAGGCCCAGCATCACCCCGGGATGCTCCTTCCGGCTGTCCTTGACGCGGTCCCATAAATAATCGCCCACTTCCCGGTATACCGTGCCATCGATCTCGCTCAACTCCAGCCAGCGACCCGCCGCGCCCCGGTATCGTCCGGACGCGTCCGTCCCGCGGCCATCCACGTACACGGCATATCCCTGACCTTGCCTGACGCCCCGGAGGGTCCTGATGAACCGCTCCATATCGGTGCGGGTAAACACGATGCCCTGCCGATACGCCTGCACCGCGAAGTCCACGTCGATGGCCCCGTGGGACAGATCCTCTATCTGGGGATATTTTTGCAGTCCGGGGCGATATCCCCAGACATAGGCCCCGGCCGGGGTCAGCCCCAGGTGGTGCTGGAAATGCCGGGCCAGCCCCGTAGCCTTCTCCCGGTAGTCCCGTTTCCCGGTCACTTCGTACAGCACGATGAGGACCCGCCCCAGGGCCAGGGGGCCGTTAAAGGGCAGGGGCGCGCCCAGATCGGTCTGCAGGGGCTCATCGCCCTCCCAGACGTAGGTCCCCTCGCCCGTGTGCGGATCATCCCGCCACTGCGGCGCAAATTCCCCCACCGCCGCCTCCGCCAGGGCCAGGAACTGCCCCGCCAGGGCCGCCTGCGACCTCAGACCGGCATCCATCTTCACCAGATGGCTGAACTGTACCAGCGGATAGACGATCATCCCGGTGTGGACGATATTCACCAGGCGCTCCCGGTTTTTGGTATACTTGGTGGCGCTCCAGCCCACCCGGGACCGGCCCCGGTAATCCGTCAGGCCCCGGGCCTGGTCGGTAGTGGTCATCACCGCCGTGGCCTGGCAGATGAATTTGTCGAGATATTTCTGATCCTTGGTGCCGAGATACATATCCAGGTAGGCTTCCAGCAGGTAACTCTGCGCCCAGGCCAGGGTGCCGTCGTCGTTGGTGAAGTTGCCATAGCCTTGTCCTTGATGGATATGGAGATCCAATTGATCGAATTTGTGAATTATCCATGCATCATTCAAAGCTCCCGGTGCCATCGCGGGCTGTCCCCAGACCAAAACCACAGAGACAAGTATCGCTGATATTCTGATAAAGAATAATCCTGGTTTTAGGGGGAATTGCGGCTGTTTCATTATCTATCTTTTACCAATGTAACCCTTCTAAACATCTCGTTACATTTTCTCTGAGATTGCCATGAATATTTCTGCCCCAATTACGGGGATGAGTCAGAAGATATATTACGTTATATTTATCTAATATGTCTAGGGGATTAACCGGGTGCCAAAATATCGGATAGGGTCGGTCGGCAATATAAATATCAGAAGTGTCTTTCAATAGATCATCATACGCTTCCACTTCAATTCCCAGGGTCTCCCGTAAATGTATATCTTTGGTTATTTCCCAATTATAGAGCCGTAATTTTCTATTGACAAAATCGCCATGGGAGGCCACGCTGCGCAGTTTTGTACCCAGCCTTGCCTCCAGGCTTAAAAAATTCTTGGCGAACATTTTTCTTATTTTTTCCATTTCATTTATTGCCGAGTCTCGATCTTTAATATGATGTTTTTTACAATATGAGGCAATTTCTTCGAAATGATAACTCGCTTCACTGCCTGATTTTATTAATTTTTTCATTAATGGTATGTTAATGGTAGACAAACGGAAATAAAAGCTGCTGGTGATCGAATATATTTTTTCAATATCATGAATATAATTTGCCCATTTAATATAATTATCAATATCATGGCGCATAATACAAATTTTATCTTGTTTTGTTAATACTACATTTTTTATTAAATCTGTATATTCAATTACTGATAGACATTTATAACCCCTCTCCAATAATGAATATAATAAATTCTCATATTCTGATAGCCTAGATCGCAATATAAAATCATTTATGATTTTATTAATAAACATCTTATTATTCAGGTTTTAAATATCCATAACCAATATTAATGGATATAAATTTACAGCTCGAACTAATACTTCAGCATATTTTCATAAAATTCTATGAGCTTATGTGATTCACATTCCCAGTTAAACTCGGCCATAACCGCCTCCCGGCCATTGCGTCCCATCTGCCGGGCCTCTTCCGGATGGTCCCGGAGATACCGGATGGCCGCGGCGATCTCCCCCGGGTTCAGGGGGTCGACGCACAGACCGCACGCATGCCCTTCCACAATGTCCCGCCACAGGGGGAAATGCGAGGCGATCACCGGCAGGCCGGCCGCCATATATTCAAACAGCTTGATGGGCAGGGCCGTCAAAAAGTTCCGCAGCGGGTGCAGACACACCACCCCGCAATCATGCGCCGCCAATATGGCCGGAATTTCCCGGAAGGGCCGCACCCCCCCATACCTGACCTTCTCGGCGCCGGCCAAATCCCTGACCTCGCCCGCATAGCCCTCCGGGACAAACCGCCCCAGCAGCGTCAGGGTCACCGGGGGGCCATGATTCAGGCCGGCAACTGCCCGGACCACCTCCGAAATCCCCCGCACCCGGGACAGCCCGCCGACATAAATGAGTTTGAACCCATGCTCCCGGGACTCGGTCTCACCAGAAGACCCCGATGGCCCCGGCGGCACTGCGGGATAGTTTTTGACGCTCCGGGCTCCCGGGTGGTACGAAAACCTGGCCCGGATATGATCGGTGGCGGTGATGACGCCGTCATAGAAAAACCTCGCGGCGACATACTCCCCGGCCCCCACCAGGGTGGCCACCATCCGGCGGAGCGCCTTGGGCAGGTAATGCTTGCTGAGGATCTGCTCCGGGTAGTCCTCATGGACGTCATAGACCACCTTCCTGCCGGTGATGAGCTTGAGTAAGACGGCCATCGGGATCAGCTCCGGGTCATGAAAGTGATAGACCGCCGCCTGTTGTTTCATGGCGGCCATTAAGGCCGCGCCTGGCAAACCCACCATGCGACGCACCCGTGATCCGGCCTTTTGCAAGGCAATGATCTTGATGCCGTCCACCGTCTGATCCTGATCCGCCGGGGCCAGCAACACGACCTCATGGCCCTGCCCCCGCAACGCGAGACATTGCTTATGGAAAATGCGGACGTCGTCAACCGGGTGGACCGTAGTTATGACGCAAATTTTCATGGGGCCGCCGCCTGGCATAGTCAAAATTATCCTCAGGTAGCAATATATTTATGAAAATTGCAAATAATAACCCATGTCCAAGAATTGTGGCAAATAACCCCGAATTTGTAAAACAAAAAGCCGGCATTGCTATTAATGCATTAACTAAATAAATATTTTTATTTACTGATATTATATCAATAATTTTTAATAGTATTACCATTATCAAGGCAATAATAATCATTCCTGCCAGGCCCCAACTCGCAAAACCGTCCGCCCATACATTGGCATTTGCATAGGTCTGGGAGGAATTCAGATAATGTTGGGCAATTAAATGGGGAATAGCAACTTTATATGGATAGCTCACAAACCAACTGAATGGCTTGCTCTGGGAAAATAACGTAAAGGAATGATTGCTAAAAAAATCATAATATAAATAATACAGCCCCGACGGAACAAATAATAACCTCCTAATAAATATACCGTTTAAAAAATAGCTTCCCGTGCAATAATCAATTAAACAAAATATTATTATCAACGACGATAGCGAAAACGCCATATAATAAATTATATTCTTTTTAACATACCTTACTCCCATCAAAATCCATATAATAAAGAAAATGGAATAAAATTGTGATTTATGTCCCGTTACAGCAAATAAAAATATATTAAATACTATTCCCAATAGAGCAATGTAATATTTTTTTGCGATAATTCCCCAAGAAATTAACAATGGAACGATAATATTCCCTTGCCAATTCATTATATATGATAAAAATGATGCTCCTTTGCCTATTACTTGGACAAATTCCTCCCTGGTGTCGTATACATCTATCAAGTTGCCTGGAAATTTGAATCCAAATTTAAAAGCAAATATAGCCACCCAAAGGAAAACAAATGTTGATACAAATATGTATAAGAAAACCCCGTTTAACGATATTTTAAAATTAACAGTGGGCGATATTAAAGAAAAACCGAACAAGATAATATACAAAGGCATTAACGATAAACAAGAAACAAAATCACAGCCGGCCAAAGCTGTCAATGTAGTCGCCGGAACAAAATCTATCAAATATAATAATGCAATTATTATATTTGAAGGACCACAATTACTTAATGGATACAACAATGCTGTAATTACAACCAATATATAAGAAGATATGATTATTGAAACCGGAGCCGGACTTAAAACAAAACCAGCATACGAATAATAATAAGATATAAATTTAATATACGATATATCTAATAACAATCTATAGATAAGTAATATTAATACAATATATACCCTGTCTAATATTTTCATCTTAGTAACGCATAATCAAGAAATACGTTACAAAATATCTTAACATATACATAATAAACATGATTATCGAATAAAACATTATTGCATCATTGGGAAGTATTTGAAAATAATAGCCCATATAAAAACATAAAAAACTCAGGAGAAAACGGGAAGCATTCCATAACAAGTCCCAATGCTGCAATTCATAAATATCCGGATGGCAGACCGGGGTCACCACCAACTGCGCCATAAACATCAAAGTCAAGGCCCGGGTACAATACCCGGCTTCGGCCCAGGAAGAGCCAAAAATCCACGGCATGAACCACGGGCTGGCCCAACCGATCAGTCCGATGGGAATTACCCCCCACAGGAAGCGCCTGGTGGTGCCCAGCATAAACCCCGGCAGGGCGCCCTGGTCCGTCTGCATCAGCCGCGCCGCCTCCGCCCGGAACACCTGGGCGCCCGACATGATCACCAGGTCCAGGGGCATCGCCATGACCATCAATCCCAGGGAGTACCACCCCACCACCTGGGAGCCATAGTAGGCCGAGAGCATAAAGACGGGCACCTGGGGGGTCAGGGTATTCAGCACCGTTGAGGGGCCGGAAAACAACGGAAACCGCCGGTACCGCCGGGCCGCCTGGCGTATTCCCGCCCGGGAGACCCGCCCCCAGGCGACCCTGTCCCGGCGCCAGGCCAGGGTCGCCAGGGCGCCGCTGCCACTGGCCCGCCCCACGACCTCCCCCAGCAACAATCCCACCGGCTGGCAGTGCCAAAGCCCCAGAGCCACTGCCGTCACCGCCCGCCCCAGGCTCTGGGTGAACTTGGTCCGGGCCAGGGCCCCGAAGGCCTTCCGGCGCAGGGCCCACTGGGTGAGAATCTGATAGGTCCCGGCGCCCAGCAAACTGACCGGAATCAACCATAAATACGGCTTCAAACCCGGGGCGTTGGCTCCGGCCACCACCCGGTCCCCCAGCAGCAGCAATCCCACCTCCAGCAGCACGGTCATGCCCAACAGGATGGCGCCGGTCAGGACCAGAAGATTGGCGGCCGTCTCCTCACTGTCCGGCAGGGGAATGGCCCACTCGTAGCGCCAGGAGCCGATTACCCCCAAAACCGCGCAGATGGACATGAACACCGCCAGGGTGCCGAAATCCTCGGGGCCGTAAAGGCGGGTCAACAGCGGCGCCGCCGCCAGGGTGAGCCCCTGCCCCGCCGCCGTCCCCGACATCAGCGTCAGCACGTTGGCGCCGAAGCTGCCCTTCCGGGGCCGGAGATGTCTCATGGCGTCCACCAGCTGCACGAACCTGTCTTCCATCCTTCAGCTTAAAGGGGGTGGGGAGCTGGCGGGAAAGGCTGAGGACCTCCGCCGGCCCTTATCTGCCCCCCCCCGAAGCCGCGATTCCCCCTTGACTTTTCAGGATCTGCCCCACAATTCTCACGGCTCTGGCCCCTCCGCCCCCGGCGGCCGGTAGGTGGGCACCAGACGCCGCAGCAGGGTCCGCAGGGCCGCTTCGTCCCGGGACCGCACCATCTCGCCGATGGCATCCAGATGCGCCTCCCACCGGCGGCAGGATTCCACCGGCCCCACGGCCCGCTGCACCAGGGCATGAGCCGTGGGCTGCGGCGTCTCATCGGCGTTGAACAGCTCTTCGAACATCTTCTCGCCCGGCCGCAGGCCGGTATACACGATCTCGATGTCCCGCTCCGGCACCTTGCCCGCCAGGACGATGAGCTTCTCGGCCAGCTCCCGGATCTTCACCGCCCGTCCCATGCTCAGCACGAAGATGTCGCCCCCCCGGCCCATCCCCGTGGCCTGCAGCACCAATTGCACCGCCTCGGGGATGGTCATGAAAAACCGCTCCATCTCCGGGTGAGTCACCGTCACCGGCCCCCCCTGCATGATCTGCCGTTTGAAGTGCGGGATGACGCTGCCGGCGCTCCCCAGGACGTTGCCGAACCGGGTGGTGATGAAGCGGATGCGGCTGCCGTTGTTGCTGGCCTGCACGTATTTCTCGGCGATGCGCTTGCTCACCCCCATGATGCTGCTGGGGTTCACCGCCTTGTCGGTGGAGATCATCACGAAACATTCCACCCCGGCCGCCAGGGCCGCCTGCACCAGGTTGCGGGTCCCCAGGATATTGTTATAGGCGGCTTCGATGGGGCACCGCTCCATCAGGGGCACATGTTTGTAGGCCGCGGCGTGGAACACCACCTCCGGGCGGCCCCGCGCCATCGCCAGGTGCAGACCGGGGCCGTCGTTGATGCTGGCCACCTGGCAGTCCAGATTCAGGTCCGGGAAGCGGCGCCGCAGATCGGCCTCCAGCTCGAACAGGCTGTTCTCCGCCCGCTCCAGGATGATGAGCCGCCGCGGCCGGAAGCCCGCCACCTGCCGGCAAAGCTCCGCCCCGATGGAGCCTCCCCCGCCGGTCACCAGAACCACCCGGTCCTGCAGGACCCCCCGGATGTGATCATGATCGATATAGATCGCCGGCCGGGGCAGCAGGTCCTCCAGCTCCACGTCCCGCACGTCCGTCAGCCGGTAGCGCCCCTCCAGGACCTCGCTCAGCGGCGGCACGATCCGGAAGCGGATCTGAAACCGCTTGCATTCGTCCACAATGGCGCTCAACCGGTCTTCCGGCGCCTCCGGCCAGGCAAAGATGATCTCCTGCACCCGGCGCTCCTGGGCGATCTGGGCCATCAGCCCCAGCCCCCCGATGACGGGGAGGTCGTAGACCCGGGAGTTGCGGGCCTCGCGGTCCGGGTCCAGCAGGGCCACGGGCCGATATTCGCTCCCGTGGCTGTAGATCTCCCGCAGCAGGGGTTCCGCCGCGGCCACCGGCCCCACCACCATGATCCGCCGGGTGAAGCTGCACTCCCGCCGCGTATGGCTCTGCTCCCGCAGCAACCGCACCAGAAACCGGGACCCGGCCGTCACCGCCACCACCAGCAGACTGTTGAGGACATAGACGGAACGCGGCGTCACCCCCACGTACGGCGCGATCAGCATCTCCAGGGGCAGAATGACCAACAGGCTCATCAACACGGCCCGCATGATGTTCAACAGATCGGCAAAACTGACGTAGCGCCACATCCCCTCATACAGATTGTAAAAATAGAAAAACCCGCCCTGCACCAGCAGGACCAGGGGCAGGGTGCGCCACATGGTCCGGTGATAGACCTGGGGAATGAGGCCCTCGAAACGCAGGTCATACGCCATGATAAAGGCCGCGGTGAAAAACCCGGCATGGACGACCACCACCAGCGGCACCCGGTAGGGCAACACCCGGGCGAAGATCCGGGGAAAAACGGGGTTATCGAGGATGGCGGCCAAAATTCTACCCATGACAGTCCTTGTTCATCACGGAATGAAGCGGGCCAGGATCGGCGTCAACGACCGGGCGAAACCCGCCAGCCGCTCCCGGCCGGCCTCCAGATCCTCGTCCCCGGGAGTGATCAGCCGGATCAGGGCCCCGTCGGTGCGCCGTTTCGCCAACCCATCCCAACTCATATAGAGCTTATTGAGGTATTCATGGGTCAGCCAGCGACCCCGTTGCAGATACCAATAGGCCGCCAGCATCCGTCTCCCGCCCTGTTCCAGCACCAGATATTTGACCGGGTGCCCCGGGGCCACCTCCCGCACCAGGGTCGCCTCGGTCCGCCACCCGGCCCCCGTCAAACACAGCCGCGGCGAGTGGACAAAACCGCCGGCCTTGCGTTGGCTGGCGTAATAGGCAATCCACAGCGACACCGGCTCGCCTTCGCCATTGCGAAAATCGGCGTTGACATACTCGTCCGCCTGGGTGCGCCGGGCCATCTCCGGGTCCAGGGGGACCGGCACCCCCTGCCAGTCCCCGATCCGCAAGGGGAACTGGGCGAAGCTCTGACATAAGCCCACCGGCTCCGCCCGGGAGAGCCGCTGCGCCATCGGGCCGCCCGCCGCCACCAGGACCAGGGCCGCCAGAAGATACGGGGTGAGACCCGGTTTTAAAATCATCCCCGGGGCCGACTCCCGGTTGTCCGGCGGCGCGGTCGCGGGGCCGGCCGGCTGCGGCTGCAGATAATTCAGCAGGCGGTTCAGAAGCTCCAGGACATAAAAACACAGCACCAGGATCACCAGCCCCGACACCGTGTGCCACCATCCGTTGCGCAAGGCCGGCAGCAGTCCCAGGGCCGCCAGCCTGACCCCGTTGGCAAAGATCACCGTGGGGACCAGGGAGATCATCAGCACCGCCGCCTTCCACCCCCGGCGCTGGAAAAAATAGCCATAGATCAGCCCCACGGACAGCTGCACCAGAATCAGGCGCAGTCCGGCGCAGGCCTCCACCACCTGCAATTGCTGGGTCCCCAGATCGATGATATTGCCCTGCAACGCCACCGGCGTGCCCAGCCCCCGCAAGAGCATCACGGCCAGGCGGGAGGACATCAACTGCAGGGGAAAGGTGAGCTGTTGGGTCACCAAACCCGGCAGCGGCACCATCAGCCACAGCAGGGCCAGGGGGAAGGCCAACCGCCGCCACCACGGCCACCCCCCCAGCAGCAGCGCCAGACCGGCCAGCACCACCAGAAAGGACACCCGCGGCAGGTACAGGTCCGCCCCCAGTTCCCCCGCGATATAGAGCAGAAAACCCGCGCCCATGACCGCCAGTCCGGCCCCGGCGGGCGGCCCGGCGTTCTGGCGCAGCTCCGGCCAGCGCTGATAGACGATGTAGCCGCTGACCAGGGGCAGCATCAGGCCGAAGGAAAAATCGTCATCCGTGGCCACTTGGGCCACTAACCCCCACAACACCGGCCCGTAGAACCACAGGATCGCCCCCGCCACCACGGCGGTCAGGAGAGCTGTCAGATGGTTGTGCTTCCGGCCGGATTCCATGCCCGTTATGACCCCAAGAGCCGCTTCGCCGGCACCCCCATCACCGTGGCGCCCGGTTTGACCTGCTTCAAGACCACGCTGCCCGCCCCCACCGTGGCAAAGTCCCCCACCCGGGCCCCCGGCAACAGGCAGGCATGGCTGCCGATCTCCACCCCCGTCCCCACCCGGGCCCGGCCGTTGATGTTGGCGTAGGAGTACAGCGTGCTCCCCGTCCCCAAAACCGCATCATGCCCGATCACGGCATGGCAGTTGATGGCCACAAAATCCCCGATGGTAATGTCGCACGTGGTGACGACGTACGGGCACAGCACGCATCCCACGCCATAGGTCACGTTGGCCCCCATCACCACGGTGGGATGGATGAGGGACAGGAAGTGCGCCCCCCTCCGGATCAGGCTGTCTGCTATGGCCACCTTGGTCCGGGTCGGCGTGGCCATGGCCAGGACCAGCCGGTGCTCGGCCTGGGGTTGATAACCCTTGATGGTATCGATGATGGGGACGTCGTAGTCAAATCCGGCCAGGGCCCCGGGGTTGTCGTCCACAAACCCGATGATGTCCCAATTCTTCCCGGTATTCCGCACCTCCCGGACCCAGGCCAGGACCTCCCGGCCAAACCCCCCCGCCCCCACAATGACGATCTTCTCCATCCGCTCCCGCCCGCCTTTCCACAAACGTTCAGCTTTCAGCCCCATGCGTCGATCAGGCCATACTGATTTAACCATGGCAAGCGGCGCGAGCAGCCGATTGCTTGCTTTTCTTGCCTCCGGCCGACCGCTGACCGCTGATCGCTGACAGCTTAAGCACACGCATACCCGCCGTCCACCACCATGCCCGTGCCGGTGATCCACCGGGCCGCCTCCGAGAGCAAAAATCCCGCCGCCTGGGCGATATCCTCCGGCTCCCCCAAACCCAGCGGATGTCTCCGTTCGTACCCGGCGATGGCTTCCCCGGACAATCGGTTGACCGTCAGACCCTCGTGCATCGTGGTCCGCACCGCCCCCGCCAGGATGGCATTGACCCGGATGGACCGGGGCGCCAGTTCGCACGCCAGCGAGCGAACCGCCCCCGCCAGGGCGGCCTTGCTGGCCGCATACACGCTCATCCCCGCCACGCCGCAGATGGCCGCCGCCGAGGACATGAACACCAGGCTGGCCCCGGTAGCCGCCTTCACCCCGGCCTGGCAGAAGCCCCTCGCCAGCATCAGGGCGGCGTGCACGTTGACGGCGAACATCGCTTCGAGGTGGTGGGGTTTGATGATGCCCACCTGCATGACCGCGCTGACCCCGGCGGCATGCACCAATCCCGCCAGCGGCCCCTGGTCCCGGGCGATCCGCTTCAGCAGCCCGGGGATGTCGTCCAGTTGCGTCAGATCGAACTGATAGAGGGCATGCCCCGGCCCCGCCAGACTGTCCCGGGTCTGGCGCAGACGCTCCGCGTCCCGGGCCAGCAGGACCACCACGCCGCCCCACTGGCTGATCACCCGGGCGGTGGCAGCCCCGATCCCCGACGACGCCCCGGTCACCAGAATCCGCTTCCCGGTCAGGTCCCACGGGTGCTCCGGCATCACCGCGTCCTGTCCTGGACCGCCGCCTGCACCACCTGCAGGAGCTGGCCCAGATTGCCGCAGTCCCGCAGCCTGTCGCCCTCCACGGTGATGCCGAATTGCTCGTCGATGGACACGATGGCGGACACAATGGCCAGGGAATTCCAATTGCTCCCGTCCAGGACCAAACCCTCGTGCAGCTCTGCCGGCTCCACCTCCAGGATCACCGCCAGGTCTTCCCAAAATGCCGTCTTGTTCTCCAGGTTCATAGAACGACTCTCAGAGATAGTGATCTGACTGTTGGCCCCGGCCTTCCCGCCGGTCCCATCAAAACCCTGTAGGCTGGCCGCCGCCCCCTTAGATCTTTTCTCCCTCCCACGGCACGGCGACCGGGGGAGCCCCGGCTTCCCCGGTCGCCGTGCCACTTACGGGGTTGGGGGAGGGGTGCGGGGAGGGGGCAGGGGCCTGTGGCCCATGGCCCCCTCCCCGCATCTCACGGCTCACGGCTCACACCCGCACCAACGTCGCCCCCCAGGAATACCCCACCCCGAACCCCACCAGCAGCACCAGGTCGCCGCCCTGCATCTCCCCCCGCTCCCGGGCCAACTCCATGGCCATGGGGATCGTGGCCGACACCGTATTGCCGTAGGTCTCCATATTGATGCAGAACTTCTCCGGCGGCAGGCGCAGCTTTTTCCGCAGCGCCTCCAACATGAAGCGGTTGGCCTGGTGGAAGACCACATAATCGATCTCCTCCAGACCTTTCCCGCTCCGGGCCAGCAGCTCCCGCACCGCCCGGGGCACCTCCTGCAGGGAAAAATTGAAGATCTCCGGCCCGTCCATGAACAGATGCTCCCGGCTCCGGACGGCCCCGGAGCCGTCCTCATATTCCACCGCGCTCTCCTGACTGCGGGGCTCCCGCAGCCCCCCCGCCGGCACCATCAGGTTCCGCCCCCCCCGGCCGTCCGTCCCGAACACAAAGGGGCCGATGGCCTCTGCCGCGGTCTCCTGCGCCGCGATCAAGGTCGCGGCGGCCCCGTCCCCGAACAGCGTCCGCACCCCCCGATCCCGGGGATGGATGAACTTGGTGTAGGTGTCCGCGGTCACCAGGAGCACCAACGCCGCCTGCCCCGTCTCGATCAGACCCTTGGCCAAAGACAGGCCGTAGATGAACCCGGAGCATCCCAGATTGAGGTCCAGCGCCCCGCAGGCGGTGGACAGGCCCAACCTCGCCTGCATCAGGCAGGCGCTCGGGGGCAGGAAATGATCGGGGCTCTGGGTGCAAAAGATCAGGAAGTCCACCTCCTCCGGACGGCAGAGCCCCTCGCCGAACAGCCGCTGCACCGCCGCCACCCCCAGGTCCGAGGCGCATTCCCCCGCCGCCGCCACCCCCCGGGACGCGATCCCGGTCTTGGCATAAATCTTCTCCACCTCCCAGTCCTGGAACTCCCGCGCCAACTGCTCGTTGGTCAGGACTCCGGCCGGCAGGTGCGACCGGATGGCCCGGATGGCCGCCCGCCTGGCGCTCATGCCTCCACCCCCCGGAACTCCTCCATGGTCGCCTGGCCGGGGTGGGCGATGCCCTCCCGGCGCAGCACCTGCCCCACGGTCCGGGCCAGGATCCTCACATCCAGCCCCCAAGACAGATGCTCCACATACCACACGTCCAGGGCGAACCTGTCCTCCCAACTCAAGGCGTTGCGCCCGTGCACCTGGGCCCAGCCCGTGAGCCCGGGCCTGACCTCGTGCCGCCGGGCCTGCTCCGGGGTGTAGCGCACCAAATACTGCATCAATAGCGGCCGCGGCCCCACCAGGCTCATCTCCCCCTTGATAACATTGATTAGCTCCGGCAGCTCGTCCAGGGAGGTGGCCCGCAGCCACCGCCCCCACCGCGTCAGGCGCTCCCCGTCCGGGAGCAGCCGCCCCGCCGCGTCCACGTCGTCAGTCATGGTGCGGAACTTGAGGAGCACAAAGGGCCGGCCGTACCGCCCGGGCCGCACCTGCCGGAACAGCACCCCCGGCCCCAGGCTCAGCCGCACCAGGACCGCGATCACGGCCAGGAGCGGCGCCGCCACCGCCAACGCCGGAACCGCCAGGGCCAGGTCCAGCAGCCGTTTCCCCCCTTCGGCATAGCCTGCGGCCCCGGTTCGCCTCACTTCTGCCCCCACACTGCCCGCACCGCCGCCGCCACCTGCCTCACGGTCGTCTCCTCCATATGCGTGTACAGGGGCAGCGCCAGCCCCCGGGCCGCGGCCGCCTCGGTCACCGGCAACCGCCCCGCGTACGGCCGCCCCACCTCCCGGTAGACCTCTTGCAGGTGCAGGGCCGGATAAAAATACTTCTTGGCCTGGATGCCCCGTCGGCCCAGCTCTTCGTACACCTCGTCCCGACTCCGGCCCGCGGCGGCCGGGTCGATGCCCAGGATGAAATAATTACCGCTGGAGACGCACCCCGCCGGAATCTCCTGATAGCCCACCCCCGGCAGGACCCCCAGGGCCTCCTTATACACCTGCACCAGTTCCCCCCGCCGCCGCACCAACTCGTCCATGCGGGCGAAATTGTGCCGCGCCACGATGGCGTTGATCTCCGGCACCCGGGCCGACAACCCCAGCCCGGCGATATCCCCGCCGTCCGCGGTCTTGCCGTAGTCCCGCAACTGCCGCAGCTCCCGGGCCAGGACCCCGTCCTGGGTGGTGATCAGGCCGCCCTCCATGGCGCTCACCACCTTGGTGGGGCTCAGCGAAAACACCTCCGCAATCCCGAATCCCCCGGCATATCGCCAGCCCTCCGGCGTCCGCACCCGGGACCCCAACCCCTGGGCCGAATCATACACCACCGGCAGGCCCGTCTCCCGGGACAGTCGGGCAAATCCGGCGTAATCCGGCGGGCAGCCGAACACGTTCACCGGCATCACGGCCGCACTCCGGGGCCCCAGGGCCCGGCGCACCGCCTCCGGGTCCAAGGTGTAGCTCCCCGGCGTGACCTCCGCAAAGACCGGAGTCAGGCCGTTCCACACCGCCGCATGGGCCGTGGCCGTCCAGGTGAAGGCCGGCAGCACCACCTCCCCGGTGAACCCCAACGCCCGCCACACCAACATCATCCCGGCGGTGCAGGACTGCACCATCACGGCGTGGGGCACCCCCAGCTTGGCCTCCACCTCCGTCTCGAAGGCCCGGGTGAAAAACCCGGTGGTGACCTGGCCGCTCTCCCAGGCCTGACGGAATTCCGCCACCACTGCCTCAAAATCGTGCAAGGTCGGCTTGACTATGGGTATTGATATCCCGGCCGGCCTGAGCTTTTTTCCAGATAACATATCAATATCACTCTCATTCCAGTCCATACCGGTTCACTCGCGGCACTCCGGCGCACCCCACCCCCCCCGGCGTCGCGTCTTTGCAAGCACTAAGCGTGTACATTCTCCACCTCTTTGCGCGTTCAGGCGCAAAAACCGGTCATGTACCCAGATCTTTGTAAAAATGATAGTTAAGGCAGGAGGCCGGGGCCGAACTTCTGCCCCACCCCAGCAGCATTGTATGGGCAACCGGATAAATCTTCAAGAAATTTTTTACCACCTTAACCCGGCCTAAAATTTACTTGCAATATTACGACGCGTTATGCTATACGTCTGATTGGAGGAGTAGAGCATCCACATCCCGACGCCATGGGCAACCAGCGTTCTCGCCCCATCGGTCCTGGACCTGCAGTCGGCCCGCCCCGAAGGCCCGTGTAACCACGTGTAGCCTTTGACTGCGGGCTGGAGGGCGGACTCCGCCGCACGCGCGGCCCCCGCCCCCGGCTGACCATCCGGTTCAGCCCCTCAGGTCCCCACCGCTGGGTGCGGAATCAGGGAGAAGTACGTCCGGACCCCGGATCACAGGGACGATTTCTTCAGACCCTCACCCGGACCGGCGCCCGTCTCCCGGCCGGCTTCGGGATGTACCCGGAACCGGCCGGCTGCCGCCGCCGGTGTCCACCGTCTCGATCATTATTCACCAGCCGCCATGAAGTCCCGGACAGCTTTCGGGGTCTGTACGATCCCGCCCCGCCGGAGTCCCGGAGGCCGTCCGACACTAGGGGTATGCCCGCTTTCCGGGGAGCCCCCGGTTTAGGGCAATTCGCGGACGTCTTGCCGCCTTTGTCATCCTGAGCGACGCGCCGGGGCCGGAGGCTTCGCCCCGGGGGGGGCTTCAGAATGACAGGCATGACCATCACCGGCCCCGGGGCCAGGGAGTGTCCCGCATGAGAACCATGCACCTGCGATTCACCATCGGCGTACTCGTTGGGCTCTGCCTGGTCGCCCCGGCCTGGGCCTGCACTGCCTCACATCTCCTGTTCAGCGATACCTTCGATTCTGAGAATAATGGCGCCGGCGCCTTGAATTATACCGGCCTGAGCCAGTGGAACGTGGTCTTGGGCTCCGTGGACCTCACCGGCAACGGCTTCCACGACGTCTGGCCCCACCGCGGTCTCTACCTGGACCTGGCCGGCTCCACCGGTTGGATCACCTATCTCCAGTCGAAATCGACCCTGCTGGTGCAGCAGGGCCAGACCTATCGGTTTTCCTTCGATCTCGCCGGGTCCCAGAGTGATACGGGCTTCAATCTCGCCGTGGCCCTGGTCACCAGCCCGGCCCCCCCCGTCCTGCTCTTCGACTTCATCATCCTGGGCCGCCACCAGGATTTCACCCATTTTTCCCGGACCTTCACCGTGGCCGCAGACACCCCGGCCCATCTGGCCTTTCTCCATCTCGGCAGCGGTACCCAGGGCCTGCTCCTGGATAACGTGAACTTTGCCCTGGTCCCCTGGCCCTCCTCCCTGGCCCTCATGGCCGTCTCCCTGGCCGGGCTGGGACTGATCCGCTTCCGCAACCGGCTGCGCGGCTGATCCCGGCCGAAACGTCAGCCCCGCCGGCGCCGGTCCGGCCCCGGCTCCGCCTCGTCCCTCCCCTCGGTCCCCGGCTCCGGCTGGGCCGCCTCCCTCTCCGTCCTGGGCCCCCCGCCGGGCTCGCCCTCCTGGTCCGCCTTCCCCCTCGCCCGTCTTTCCCCTGCCGTTCCCCCTCTGCCCCATATACGGCGATGTCTGAGTCATAAAACCCGGTTCCGGTGACCGGCAGAGATCTCCGCACCCATTGTGGAGATAATTATGTGCAGAAAATGAAACTAAACGTTCAGAATGTTAAACACGTGGTGACTCTCGATGAAACAAATATTAAGGTCAATCAACATAATCCATTGAATCTTCTACAACAAATTTGTACCAAGAGTATGGCTTTGATTTTGCAAACCTATCCCTGCAGGAACCGGATCTGGGTTGCGGCGGGATTGTGTTGTAAAGATTGCACACCTGCGGGATCTACCCCAGATCTTTATGATATCAATGTCTTAGATTAAGGAGGAACCGGAGTTATGAAAAGACTGGCGATGGTATGTGCTGTCCTGCTCCTGGCCGGCAGCTTTCTAGCGTCTCCGGCGTCGGCATTTATGTTCGGGACGGATTGGGGCTCAAGTTCCAGTCTGTATCGCATCGACCCGGTAACCCGGACCGCCACCCTGGTCGGCGCCACCGGCCAACGGCAACTGATCGGCCTCGTGGTTGACACCGACTCGACCATCTATGCCATGAGCGAGGAGGGTTCGAGCAAGCTCTGGACCCTGAACCCCACCACCGGCGTAGCTACCCTGGTGGGGGCCACCGGTTTCAATCTCCAGGAAGGGGACATGACCATCAGCCCCACCACGGGGCAGATGTACGTCTCCGATGGCATCGGGGATAAACTCTATATCATTGACAAAACCACCGGCGCCGCCACCTTGGTCGGTTCCTATGGCAGTCTGGGCCGGGACGTCTCCGGCCTGCAGTTCATCGGTGATACGCTCTATGGCCTGGCCTTGCGGGATTCCAATCCCGATAGCCTGCTCACCATCAATCCCCTCACCGGCGCGGCCACCCTGGTGGGGAATACGGGGACGAACCTGGGAGTCCTCGCCGCCATGGGTCGTGATCCGGTCACCGGACTCACCTACATTGCCGGTCCGTCGACCAGTTTCGGGAACGATAATCAGTTATACTCCCTTGATCTGGCCACCGGCGCCGCGACCCTCCTCGGTCCCTTGACCGGCGTGACCTATAGCATCTCGGGCTTTTCCGTGGCCGGTGACCCGGACATTCTGGTGCCGGTGCCGGGATCGCTGCTCCTCCTGAGCTCCGGCCTCCTGGGCCTGGTGGGCTGGCGCAGGGTCAGAAAGAGTTAACCCGCAGTTCCCCCCGATGGATCGTGACGGCAGGGTCGGCCATGGCCCTGCCTTTTTTTATCGGCGCAGGCCTTCTCTGGAGGACCGGCCGGCCCCGGCGGGGTCGCTTGCTTGTCAAGCCGTTGGCCCTGTTCCGGGTTTCTGCCGGCGGGATCAGAACGGGTCTGGCCATGACTTGTCCGCCAGGGGCCCTTCCTGGCGGGGAGATTGCTGACCGGGGCCGGTGCACGTCGGATGTTGGGAAAAAGCCGCGCCCAATCTCGCCGATGCCTCCGGGGATGCACCACCCGGCGACGGCGGCTCGCAAAGCATCTTATCTGTTGCCTTGGGCGGATTTTCTTTTATAATGTTGCCTGATCTGAAGGGAAGACGAAATATGCGATCCGTGTCGGTGGAGTTCGCCTCTCGGGCAGTGCCGGGGTTATTTTTAAGTTGCGGGGTTCCCTATGGATAAAATTTACCTCATGTCGTTTGCTGCCGTCCTCCTGTTTCCCCTGACGCTGATCGCCATGGAAGTCGGGCGACGTTTCGGCCGCCGGCGCCTGGCTGAAGACCCCGAAGGGGCCCGGGCCGGCGCCGGCGCGGTCGAGGGCGCGGTGTTTGCCCTGTTCGGCCTGCTCATCGCCTTTACCTTTTCCGGGGCGGCGTCCCGCTACGAGAGTCGGCGGGATCTGATGGTGCAGCATACCAACGCCGTTGGCACCGCGTGGTTGCGCCTGGACCTCCTGCCGGCGGAGGTCCAGCCGGAATTGCGCCAGGATTTCTTCCAGTATCTGGATGCGATTATCCAGGTTCACCAGCACGCCGGGGACCGGAAGGCCGTCGATCAGGCGATGGCCCACCTGGGAAAATTGCAGAGTCACATCTGGGAGCTGGCCGAAACTGGCGCCGCCCGGGATGGCCGCCCCCAGGTGGCCGCGTTGGTGCTGCCGGCCTTGAACGAGATGTTCGATCTGACTGCCAGCCGTTACGCCGCCTCGAGATTCCACGTCTCCCTGGTGATCCTCTGGTTTCTCGTCTTCCTGTCCGTGTTGGCGTCGCTGTTGGTCGGGTATTCCATGGCCTCCGCCCGGCGTCGCAACTGGCTGCACATGATTCTCTTCGCCGTGCTTATCAGTTTGACGTTGTATGTCATCTTTGATTTTGAATATCCCCGCCGGGGCATCATCCAGTTGGGCCAGGCCGATCGGCTTTATCTCGAACTGCGGGAGAGCATGCGGTAACACCCTGGTCAGGCCGGTCAGGTTTGAGCCCGGTTATCCCGTCCAGGTCAGCGACATCATTGCCCCCCCGGAGTCCCGGGCCGGGGAGGACCTCTTTTCACCTGTTCTTCCAAGCTGTTCCGGGGCGGGGGCGGGGCTCCGCCCCTCCCCCTTCCCCGGGGCCCCTTCCCCCTCCCCGGGGGGGCCTTGTGGCACGGAGAGCTTGTGGGGGAGGGCCAGGGAGCCCGCTCCCTGCCCTCCCCCACACCCCCTCCCCACCCTGTAAGTATTAAGGCCGGGCCCGCCCTCGGCGCCCCCGGCCTGTTTTCTCCCTGTATTCCCTCCCGCAGGGCGGGAACGCGCAGCGCATCCCGCCGTCACCCTCCCCTTCCCGGTGGCACCGGCATCTTGCCTGTGCACCACCTGACCTCCCCCCTCCTCCCCTTACTCCTCTCCCTGCTCGAACAAAGGCGTGTGCTTCTTGGCCGCCCGCTCCATCTCCGTCGGCTGGGGAAAATCCCGGGCTTCAAACAGCTCCCCCGCCAGTATTTCCTCCAGGTTCCCGGCCAACTCCGGCCACATCTCCACCGTGTGTTCCAGCACCCACAGCAGATCCAGCAACTCCTCGTCGAACTGCCAGGACTCCGGCCGTATCTTGTCGAGCGGCGAGGACTTCTTCCCCGCCCCCTGTTTCATCCGGTAGGCCAGCCAGGATTGCACTACTTTAAAGCCCGAGACACTGAACTCCCACACCTCCTGCCGCACCGGTCCGAACACCCCTTCCCCGACGTGCAATTCTTCCTTGGCCGCATCATAGGAAAAGCCCTCGGGATACTTCTCCGGCCCCGCCGGGGTCCCTTTCCGGCACTTCGTCGGTCCCGGCGGAATTTTTCCCCGCTTCTGTCCTTCCGGCACCCAACGCTCTCCATAGGTGTGCAGCCATAACAGGGTCCTACCTAATTCCACTGCCCTCGCAAATCGAGCCGCGTCTTTGGTGATCGGCAGCCGTGGCCCCGGGATGGTCAGTTCGTCCCAAAACCGCCGCACGTACTCCGGCGTCGCCAGCACTGCATAGGCGTAGGCGAACAGGTCCTCCGGCGTCACCGCCCGCCCGTAGGTCTGCCCCAACACCTCCACCACCCCGGCGGTGAGGTTGGCCTCCGTGGCCTCCGCGTCCCGCCACAGGGGGATGACATGTGCGCCGCCGAATGAGCCTCGGAAGTGATGTTTTTCCGGTAGTTCCGCAGTAGCCACCGCCGCCGGTCCTTCCCCAAGCACCTCTGTTAATAAACTCGTGATGTAAATTTGCAGTCTTCCGTGAGCTTTTAATAGGGTCGGCCTCGGTCGATCGCATAACCTGATATCAAGGAAAGCCCATTCCCTGTCAAAACTTCGGAACGCGCATCTAATCGGCTCCTCCGCAGGCTCTCCTGGCTTAAGTTCGCTTATCTGCGTTAATTTCCTGCCGTTAATCGGGTGTCTAAATGCTTTTTGGGCATTTCGGGCTACAGTTTCCCTCAGCAGGACGTTTCTTGTTTCTTTTGGAGCGCTGAGCAAGGCGTTCCACCGATTCATAAGCACTTCCGGCGTCTCTGCAATAGGCCACGTCCGCTGAAATTCCACCCCGTTGGCCTGCCACGGAAAAATCTCTGTCATCAATGGCCAATTCCAGTACGGCTTATCGCTGGTCGGCAGGAACCTCTCCGTCCACCCGACCAAACACTCCCGCCAGGGCAAATCCCTCAAACTCCGCACCTGGTCCAAGGTCTTCAGCTTCTCTTCCTGGGTCCCGCTGATCCGGGTGTAGTGCACCGCCGCCGGCCTCTCCGGCTGCGACTTTCCGTAGCGCACCCCCATGGCGATGGCCACCGGCGTCTGGATGGCGAAGACGTTTTCCGTCTTGCGCGCCCCCAGATTATCCCCCTCCAGGTCGATGATCCACATCTCATCGAAGGTCTGCCGCATCACCTGCCGCATCCCCGCAAAGCCCGGCCCCCGCAAATACGATGCCGCCGTGATGAAGCTCACGAGGCCGGGTCCGTCCTTGCTCTCGAACACCTTCCACAGCGCCCAGCGCCAGAAGTAGACGTAATCGTTATAGAGGTTCTTGGCGTGCACCCCCCATCCCAGGGGCTCCAGCGGCGTCAGAAAATCCTTGAAGATTGCGGCCCCCTCTTGCTCCTCTCCTCCGAACCGCACCCATCCCCCCTTGCGCCGCACCTGACTCTGCTCCTCCAATTCAATCTGTTGCCGGTCATAGGGCGGATTGCCCATGCACACCAGCACCGGCACGGTGGCCTTCACCTGCTGCGCCCTCTTATGTTCCTTCGCCAGTTCCTTATACATCATGGCCCTTTCTGGCGGAGGCTGATAGGGCGATTCCAGGGTGTCCGTCAGGTACACGTGCACCCCCTCGGTGGGCATCTGCCCCCCTTCCGCCAGGATTTCCTGGCTCAGGCGCAGGTGGGCCACCGTATACGGCCCCACCAGGATTTCAAAGGCGTAGATGTTCTTGGCGGCCTGGGTGGCGAAACTGGCCCGCATGCCGGGGCCTTTATCCTTTTCCACCTGCTGCAGCCCGTGTTGCAGGGCCGCCAGGATATAGGTGCCGGTCCCCGCCCCCGGGTCCAGGGTGACCACGTCGGGGTTTACAAAGGCATAATCCTTCTCCAACGCCTTTTCCAAAATCTCCGCCACCAGCCGCACCTGGGTCTGCACCACCTCCACCGGCGTGTAGTACACCCCCCGTTCTTTCCGCATCTTCGGGTCGTAGGCCGCCAGAAAGTCCTCATAAAAATAGAGCCAGGGGTCGCCCTTGGCCTTGCGTCTCAGGGCCGCCGGGTCCACCGCCCCGATCACCCGCTCCAGCACCCGCACCGGCGTCTCAATCTCTTCCCGGGCCTTGGGGTCCCCCAAAATGTTCAGGGTGTCGGCCAGCAGCCGGTGGCCGGTGCGAATGGTGTCCACGGCCTGGGGGATGGACAGCCCCTCTCCCTCTCGGGACAATCTGGCCAACAGCAGGGCGTAGGTCATGGTCTGGGCATAGGCGTCGGCGAATTGCCCGTCGTCCGCATCCGGAAACAGGTACCGCCGCCAATCCCCCGCCAGCATATACAGATTCGATTCCTGGTTTTGCACTGCGTTCAACACGTCTTCCCGCAGCAGGCGGCACAGGGGTGCCAGCATCTTGGCCAGCGCCCTCGGGGAGGCCGGGACTATGGGCCGCCACCGCAGGAAGTCGTGCATCAGCGTCTGCAATGCCTCGGAATCGGCCTGGCTGATCGCCCCAGGCCCCTCCGTGGCTGCATCCCCCGCAAAGCGCACCACCCTTCCTGCTTTTTCCCCGCTCCGGTACAAGGCCCATTCGTTCCCGTCGGTATAGACCAAATTGGGCAGGTTCTTGAATCTCTCCCATTGTTTCTTGTCAGCGCCCTTGTATCTGTCGGGTTTGGCCCCTTTCCCCGGTGCCTTCAATTCCACGTGTCCGGCCAGCAGGCCCCCCACCGCCACCCCCAGGTCCGGGCGGCCCAATTTCTCTGCCTGCACCTCCGTCACCACTTCGACGGCCAGCCCCAATTCCTTCCCGATGGCCCTCAACAACGCAACCATCGGTCCCTTGAGTTGGTCTTCCGGATTGCACTCAATGGGAAGGGCATACTTCGCGGTTACCTCTGTGGCATAATGCTGCAATACCTCTAACATTGACATGGGGAAGGCCGTCCTTATTGCCTCAATTCTCTTATGATAAATATCTATGCCACGTTCCCACGGATAAATCAAACGTCTTTCGCTGCCAAGCTGAGCTTGCCACCTCCTTTTCTTCGCTCTCGACGTTCGACTCGAAATTTCGTGACAACCGCCCCAGCCGTGCTCTCCTTTTCCGTCCGGTCATGGTATCATCCGGGCCATGCCGCTGGAGACCGTCCGGGACTCCCATGCCCCCGGCCCCCGTTGCGGCCCGCCGGCCCGGGCCATCCTCACTCGGAAAAGCAGTGGAACACAAGTGGGCATGACGCGGAAGACAAGCGGGAAGTCTGCGGGAAAAACCCGCCGCCCAGGACCTCTTTACAGCTCATATAGTTGATATTACGCCATAATATCAACAACCCCATGTTTCCGGGTTTCTTCCCCCACTTCCGGGCTGCCCCCTGTCCCGGCCCCAGCCGCCCCCCCCGGTCTCGCTACCGGGCGTTCCCTCACCCCGGCGAGGTGATGCAACCGTCGCGGGTACGTGCCCCGGGACCCTGGGCCGCTTCGTCGGGGTTTTGTCTGCCCCCGGAAGTGTCTCGACCATGGCCCTGGAACGCCAAAAATTACATTATACCAGCAAGTTGAGTTCTCATCGCGGGGGCTGACCCATGCGTGGGGCTGTTCACGTTTAATTGTATGAACATAAAAAAGAGCACGTCCCGCCCGCGGGGACACGCCCCGGGCGAAGTCTGTTCATACTTGTGAACGAACCATATTATGAAGAATATCGGTGAGTTTTATTATATTTCCTAAAAAATCGTTCATGAATGTGAACATGTCCTCGAAGAAAATATCCTGGCAATGGACAGACATCTATTTGTATTTTCAGTAAAATTACCCATTACTACAATTGGCATCCTAATTGCAGAACATGGGAACAATCCCAACTGCCTCTTTGGCGTAAGCCGACCAAGGCGGCCATTTTTAATCACCCAGAGGAGGGTCCGTAACATGGCAAGAAAACTTTTATCCATCTTTGGTTTGGCCTTGGTGTTGCTGTTACCTGTTGCCGCCTCGGCCTATACCATTAACGATGTGGTTTCTGGCCCGCCCTATACCGATGCCGAACTCTGGAGCTCCGGCCAGGCCGTGGGTGGGGGCTATGCCGGTTCCGGCACCTTCCAGGATGCCATCGGGAACCAGTTTGCCACCGACTCCATCACCATTACCTTCAACCCCTTTACCATCGTCATCCTCACCAACAACCAGCCCGGCGGCTGGAACCTGGCCGGCAAGAACTGGGGCGTGGCCGACTTCGCCCTCAATGCCACTCCCGCCACCGCCTCCTATGACGCCTATACCCTGGGTCACTTTCTCGGCGCCGTCAGCCCCTTCGAGCTGGGCATCGATATGCAGGCCTATGCGGCCGGCACTCCTGGCCAGGGCGGCAACGGCATTGCGACGTTGGCCAACGTCTACGTCTGGGCCACCAGTTTTTCCAACGCCAACCCCATTGCCGGGCTGACCTACGGCGGGGCCTACAAGTCCAACTTTGCCGCCCCCGGCCTGGAAGTGGCGCCGGTGGAAGTTCGCATGCTGCAATATGATCCTGTGCAGAATGTACCTCCAGGGATCATTTCCTGGGTGGTCAACGATCCGGCCCTGGATATCAACAACGCCCTCCCGGATTACCAGATTACCATCACCTTCCCCGGTCTCCCAGGGGTTCCGGGGGGAGTCCTGTGGGGCACCGCCCTCTGCGGCAATGACATTGTGGTGCCGGTTCCCGGCACGCTGCTGCTGATGGGCTCCGGCCTCCTGGGCCTGGTGGGTCTGCGGCGGTTCCGGAAAAGCTAGCTCCCTTAGTCCATGACACACAACCCAGGCAGGGTCACCCATGACCCTGCCTTTTGCTTTCCGGCTCGTATCGGGTTACGTGCCATTATCTTAAGTGGCACTCTTTCCTCCCCTACCGTGCCCTCCCCGCCGCCCCGGCGGCTCCCCCGGCCCCCTATCCCCCCCTCGCCATGCGGCTCCCGGCTCATGGCTTACAGCAACCGCAGGTTTTCCGCCTCGTTCCATAACTCCTCCCGGAACCGGGGATGGGCGATGCTGATGATCTCCAGGGCCCGCTCCCGGGTGGATTTGCCCTTGAGGTTGACCGCGCCGTATTCCGTCACCAGGAAGTGGGTATCCATCCGGGGCGTCGTCACCACGGTGCCGGGCGCAAACCGGGGCACCACCCGGGACACCTCGCCGTTGTGGGCCGTGGCGTAGAAGGCGATGATGGATTTGCCCCCCCGGGAATTGAACGCCCCCCGCACGTAATCCAGTTGCCCCCCCGTGCCGCTGAACTCAAAGCCGCCCAGGTATTCCGAATTGCACTGACCCAGGATATCCACCTCGATGGTGGAGTTGATGGAAATCATATGGTCGTTCTGCGCAATCACATGCGGATCGTTCACGTACGAGACCGGGTAGCTCTCCAGACTGGGGTTGTCATGCATGAATTCGTACATGGCGCGGTCCCCCAGGGCATTCGTGAACAGGTGCTTGCGGGGATGCAGGTTCTTCCGGCGGCCGGTGATCACCCCTTTCTTGATCAGATGCATCATGCCGGGGCAGAACAGTTCCGTATGCACCCCCAGATCCTTGTGGCTCTCCAGATGGTGGCAGACCGCGTTGGGGATGCCGCCGATCCCCAACTGCAGGGTGGCGCCGTCGGGAACCAGCTCGGCGATGCGATGGCCGATGGCCTCCGCCTCCGGTTTGGGCGGGGCGGGCACCACCTCCAAGAGCGGCCGGTCGTGTTCCACAATGGCGTCGACCTCGCTCACGTGCACCAGGGAGTCCCCGAAGACCCGGGGCATGTGCCGGTTGACCTCCACGATGAGTCGTTTGGCGCACCGGGCCGCAGTGGAGATATAGTCGTTGACGGCCCCGAAGCTGAAAAACCCGGCCCGGTCCATGGGCGACACCGTGGTGACGGCCACGTCCACCTTCATGAAATCCCGCAGCAGGCGCGGAATCTGGTGAAATTCGTTGGGGACGAAATGGCTCCGGCCGCATTTCACCAGGTCCCGGTCCGCCCCGCTGACGAACCAGCAATACGCCGCCACCCGGTCACTGAGATCAGGCGCCAGGAGCGTGTTTGCCACATGCGCCATGGGCAGCAGGGAAAAGACCTTGAGGTCCTGCAGGTCCCCGGCCCGGAGGCGCTCGGCCAGGGACTCCAGCAAGGCCGGCGGCTCCCCGGTGCCCATGCCGTGCACCACGGTGCTGCCGGGGGCAATGTGCGCCACGGCCGACTCCGGGGTCGTGCATTTTTTCTGATAGTCGCCTCTATACATACATCTCTCCTTTCGGGACGTCGTGCCCCCCCGGCCGCGCCCGAGGGCCACCCGCGCTTGATCACGTGAATTCTGTCCAGCTTACCACTGCGGCCCGGGTCCTGGCAAAGTTTTTGCCTCCTCCCCCCCCTGACCCGGCTCACGGCTCACGCCTCTTCCCGTACACCTCCCCGTCTCCCGTCTCCCGCCTGCCGTTTTTGTGACATCCTCCCCAGCCGTTCTGGCCTCTGCCCCCCTCCCCTGATACACTCCTGACTCATAAGCCCCTAGTATCCCAGGCATAAATGGTGGCCCCGGCCTCCTGCCGGTGCATGCAGGCCCG